>Ga0209542_10001381_pt1 | contig 57317 bp, 58 predicted proteins | sample RifCSPhighO2_01_FD_184028 | JGI IMG/M metagenome (GOLD analysis project Ga0209542, IMG submission 184028) | Soil microbial communities from Rifle, Colorado - Rifle CSP2_plank highO2_0.1 (SPAdes) (version 2) | ecosystem: Environmental > Terrestrial > Deep subsurface > Rock core/Sediment ... | reverse complement strand
CCGTCGGTCAGACCTTCACAGTAGACATTAACTTAGATACCAAAGGAGCAGCCATCGATGGTGTAGATATTTACTCTCTTCGTTACAATCCAGCCATATTAGAAGTTGTAGATTCAAATACTTCCCAATCAGGAATTCAAATCATTCCCGGCACATTACTAGCCAACACTCTAACTAATACTGTAAATGCTTCTAACGGTACTATCCAATTCTCGCAAGTTACTGCTGGAGGTTCTACGTATACTGGCAGTGGTAAATTAGCTTCTATTACATTCAAAGCTAAATCCGCAGGCACTTCAGCGCTTACTTTTGACTTTACTCTCGGCAACACTTCTGACACAAATGTCGCCGGAGCCGGTCAAGACAAACTAGCCAGTGTCACCAATGGTAGCTTTACTGTCACTGGAGGGACGACTCAAACATCGACTCAGACCCAATCCCCTGTTAATCAAGTTGCTTGTACCACCGTTTATAATCCAGTTTGTGGTGTAGACGGTAAGACATATTCAAACTACTGTGTAGCTGTTCAACAAAACAATGTTCAGGTCTTACATTTCGGTGCTTGCTAAATAGCATACGTATCTTTTTTTGCTAAGATAGGCACAAGTCTTGTCTAAGTCTTGTTCAAGAAGCGCCCATGTTTAAACCGGAAGACATAAAAAAGAAAATAGAAGAAATTGAGCGAGATATGAGCTCTGTCTATTTTTGGAACAACAAGGACGAGGCTCAAGCCAAAATTAAAGAGCTTGAAGAATGGAAAGATAAATTGAGAGGAGTGGGAAAGTATGACAAGGGTGGAGCGATTATGACCATTTTTTCTGGTGCTGGAGGAGATGATGCCGAAGATTTTTCCCGTATTCTTTTGGAAATGTATTTGAAGTTTTTTGATAAGAAAAAATGGGGTTACTCGGTAATTCATAAGAATGAAAACGACCACGGTGGCTACCGAAATATTACTCTCGAGATAAATGGTAAAAACATTTACGGTACATTAAAGAACGAATCCGGCGTGCACCGTCTGGTGCGCATCTCGCCTTTTAATGCTAAGCAACTCCGGCACACTTCGTTCTCAATGGTGGAGATTATCCCGAAGTTTGAGCGGATAGGTGAAGTAAAAATCCTGCTGGAAGATATTAAAACCGAATATTCGAAATCGAGTGGCCCTGGTGGACAAAACGTCAATAAGCGCGAGACGGCAGTACGCCTAGTTCATATTCCTACAAATTTGGCGGTTCATGTCGAATCCGAACGTTCTCAAGCGCAAAACAGAGAAAAAGCGCAAATACTGCTCGAGGCCAAGCTCTATAAATTGCTTGAAGAAGAACGCAGGGCGAAAGAAAAGGGGATGTATATTTCTAAAACTACTCAAATAGAGTGGGGGAATCAAATTCGCTCATACGTCCTTCATCCTTATAAGATGGTCAAAGATCATCGTACTAACGTGGAGGTACGGGATGTGGAAAAAGTTCTGAACGGAGGTATAGAGGAGTTTCTTGAAGCGGAGAAGAATTTATGATAATGTCTCATAATGCTTAAAATCAGGTTGCAGAGGATAGGTCGGGTACATGAGCCGAGTTTTCGACTTGTTCTGACTGACTCGAAAAACAGCACCAAGAGTGGACGTTTCAAAGAAGTGCTCGGTTCCTACGATCCCCGCAAATCAACCGATTCTATAGATGCCGAACGCATCAAACACTGGCTTTCTACAGGGGCTAATCCAACTGATACAGTTCACAATCTTTTGGTAAAACACAGAATTATAAATGCCAAGAAAATTAATGTTTCGGCCAAGTCTAAGAAAGCTCCAGTAACGAAAGTAGAAAATAAGGTAGTACAAAAAGAAATGCCGGAAAAGACCTCTGTCCCAGAAGAAGTGCCTGTATTGGCAGAGGATGTTACAATGAAGGTGGTTACCGAAGAAGAAAAGACCGTCTGATTATTTTTTAACTGAAAGAATATGAATGATGATGTACAGTTTCTCGAATATGTCGTGAAAGCATTAGTGAGTCATCCCGACGATATTAAAATTAGGAGAACCGTTGATGAAATGGGTGTGCTGATGACTTTGGATGTACATCCTGATGATATGGGTAAGGTTATAGGTCGGTCTGGCAATACAGCCAAGGCCATCAGGATTCTTCTGCGTGTGGTGGGTATGAAGAACAATGCTCGCATAAATCTTAAGATTAATGAACCCGCTGGAGCAAGTGCGCAGTCGTGGCAAGAGAGGCGAGGACCCATTGTTCCTAATACTTCCAAAACTCTCGACGAAGCAATGGAAGATTTGAATCTTGAGTAATCCTTCGACAAGCTCAGGATAAAATGCATTTCCATATCATCACGCTTTTTCCAAAGGGGTTTAGCTCTTATCTCGGTGAGTCTATTTTGAAGCGTGCCATAGAAGATAGAAAGATAAAAGTCTCTTTCTATAATCCACGCGATTTCGTTGAGAATAAATGGAAGAGAGTAGATAAACCTCCTTACGGGGGAGGACCGGGGCTAGTAATCGAAGCTCTGCCTGTGGTTAAAGCAATTGAATCTGCAATTAAGAAATCCAAGCTAGCCACTAACCCCAAGTCCCTAGCGCCTAAAATCATTTTTCTATCGCCAGCAGGCAAACAACTTACAAATCAATATGCCCAGAAAATTGCGAAAAAATATAAGTATTTAATAATTGTCTGTGGTAGATATGAGGGAATCGATGCGCGGGTCAAAAAAGTTTTTAAAATGGACGAGATATCAGTCGGGCCGTTTGTGCTTACAGGAGGAGAACTGCCAGCCATGATTATTCTCGACGTTATCGCTCGACAAGTGCGGGGAGTGCTCGGTAATCTCGATTCTATTGAGGAGAGACGTATTTCATCGAGCGAAGTTTACACTCGCCCTGAAATTTTTTCTTACAAAGATAAAAAATACCGTGTGCCTAAGATTCTTTTATCAGGCCATCAAGCCAAAATAGAGGAGTGGAAAAAGAGTAGAAAATAGTTTGATTTTTGTTGCCTTTTTGCTAATATCACCACAGAACGTAGTGTTTCGTAAGGACGAATAGGAGGTTGTCATGCAGGTGTTAACAGTAAACAGGCGAACGCTTCCGGATGAGCGGAAGGCAATTACGCACAAATTTGACATCGCTGGACACGAAGGGTACATCATAGTTGATCTGTTCGAGGACGGCCAGCCGGGTGAGATTTTCCTGACGATAGCGAAGGAGGAGCCGATGATTTCGGGCTTCGCGAACGCCTTCGCACAGGCGATCTCATGCGCGCTGCAGTACGGAGTGCCACTACAGGTACTGGTCGACAAATTCCGCCACACACGCTTCGAACCGTCGGGAGTGACGAAGAATCCGGAGATCCGGTTTGCGTCAATCGTCGATTACGTCTTTCGGTGGCTGGAACTCAAGTTCTTGCTACCTACGCGAGAGAATGTCTCGCCCATACCGGTTCCATCTCTCAATCTCGATTCTCCTCCGTGTAGCACGTGCGGAGCAATCATGATCCGGAGTGGCGATATGTGGAAGTGTCTGAACTGCGACTCGACGACGAGTGCGTGAAGTTCTCGACAACATCACAAAATAAGGGGACGACTTCAGTGTTGTCCCCTTCGCATTTTTGACGAAGGCTGCACAAGTTCAGAAACATATGAGACTCTGAATTAAGAGCTCAAAATGGCATATTTCAACAAGTTTCGAGGGACCAAGGGGTTTATCAGTACTTGGGAGAGAGTGATACGCTTCCGGTATATGATTACCGAAGAAGCCAAGAAAAGAGTGAGGATTTTAGCGTTCTGGGAGAAGTACGGCACTCAAGCGACCAAAGAAGCTTTTGGAGTTTCTCGAGCCACCCTGTTCCGGTGGCAAAAAGCTTTAGAAGAATCTTTAGGTAAGCTAGATGCCTTAAATAAGAAAAATACTACTCCCAAGACTAAAAGAAAGAGAATAGTGCCTCAAGCAGTGGAAGAATTCATTATCAATGAAAGAAAATACGACCCGCATCTCTCCAAAGACAAGCTCTCAACTCTGATGAAGGAAGATGGAGTGGCTAATCTTTCAGCTTCCACTGTGGGCCGGATGCTTCTAGACCTCAAGAAGAAAGGTAGGCTACCTTCATCTACTAAACTCTCGTACTATGCTAAATCAGACTCATTCAGAGAGAAAACTGTTATCAAACGCACCAAACTGCGCTCCAAAGGACATCAAGGTGGTTTAGTGAAAGCAGACACCATTGTGCGCTTCACCAATGGTATTAAAAGATACATCGTGACAGCTATGGACAAAGACAAGAAGTTTGCTTTTGCTTATGCTTATAAAAATCACTCTTCAAGCGCTACCACTGATTTTATGCAGAAATTCAAGAAAGTGGCACCTCTCGAGCTTATAGCAGTCCAAACAGACAACGGTTCAGAGTTTGAAAAACATTTTCATCTCTATTTGGGAAAAGAAAATATCATCCACTTTAACACTTACCCTAGATCTCCCAAGCAAAACTCAGAGATAGAAAGATTCAACCGTACCCTCTCGGATGCTTTCATTAAAGAGCACCGATACCTCTTAGCTTATGACATAGACCAATTCAACGAAAAACTTATAAACTGGCTCCTCTGGTACAACACCAGACGTCCTCACTGGTCTCTTGGTTTAATCTCTCCTTTGAGGTATATTTGCAATCAATTATCAGCCGAAAAGTCTCAAAGGTGCTGGACTAGTACAAAGGCTTGACAGAAAATAGGGTACTAAGGTAGGATAGCGACAACGATTGAGTTATGGCGGAGGGGGGGTTTTTGGTACAAATTAATAATTTTTTTCGCAAGCACGGTAAAAAGCGGAGTGCTTTGGATTTTTTTGTTTTATGAATATACCTGTATCTCTAAAATCTGCCAATTCCACGTCCAGATCGAAGAAGTATTTCGGTCGATTTAGAAAACCATTGACTGAAACACCGAATCTGGTAACTTCGCAAGTTGAGTCTTTCAAGTGGTTGATTGAAAAAGGTCTTAAAGAAGTTTTTGAAGAGTTCTCATCTATTAAAGATTTCTCGGAAAGAAAGTTTCAACTTGATTTTGTTAACTTTGAATTAGCGGAACCAAAGTTTGATGAATATACCGCCAAGGACAGAAAACTTTCTTACGAGGCGCCTTTAAAGGTGCGAGTCATGCTTAAGAACTTGATTATGAAGACGGAGAAAGAGCAGGAAATCTTTATGGCTGATTTCCCGCTCATGACAACACACGGTACCTTTATCATTTCTGGCATAGAACGTGTGGTAGTGCCTCAACTTGCTCGTTCGACCGGGGTTTCGTTCACTGCCCAAGAATTAAAGGGTAAGAAAACTTTCGGTGCCAAAATTATCCCCAGCCGTGGAGCGTGGGTTGAACTCGAGACCGACTTCGACGGTACTATTTATGCGCGTATTGACCGCAAAAGAAAATTTCCAATCACTATTCTTTTACGTTCATATGGCGCGGTCTCTAATGAGAAAATTCTGGCGCTTTTTAATGGTATTGATGGAGCCAAACACCATATTGAGAAAACTTTGGCGAAAGATCATACCACTAGTATTGATGAAGCTTGCATAGAAATCCATAAACGTTTGCGCGATGGCGACTTGGCTGCTGCTGATAACGCTCGTGAGTTCGTGCGCTCTATTTTCGATAAGGATCGCTACGACCTTTCTCGCGTTGGTCGTTTTCGGTTCAATAATCGTTTTGGTATCGAAGAGACTACAAAAGAGATTGAACGTCGTACTCTCTCACTTTCTGATCTTGTTTCTATCATCTCTCATATCATTCACCTCAATAACACTCCGGGCTCGATAGAAGATGATATTGATCACTTGGGTTCTCGCAGAGTACGTCTCGTGGGCGAACTTTTCCAACAGAAGATTCGTGTCGGCATGGCCCAGATCAAAAGAAACATCCAAAATAGGATGTCTACTATTGATACTGACGTGACTTTGCCGGTGCAGTTTATTTCCCCCAAACCGTTGCAAGCCAGGATGAGAGAATTTTTCACCACTAACCAGCTTTCACAATTTATGCAGCAAACCAACGCTCTTGAAGAGCTCGAACATCTTCGTACGGTCTCTGCTCTTGGTCCAGGCGGTCTCAATCGCGCTCGTGCCGGTTATGAAGTGCGCGATGTCCACCCTTCGCACTATGGTCGTCTCTGCCCAATTCAGACTCCGGAGGGTCCAAACATCGGTCTCATTTTGCGTTTGGCCGCATATGCTCGTATCAATGACTTTGGCATGATTGAAACCCCTTATGCAGTTGTTAAAGATGGCAAAATTACCGGAGAGATTAAGTATCTCAATGCTTTGGAAGAAGAAAATTTCAGCATTGCTCATGCGGCAACACCTATCGAAGATGACCCCACAAAAAATGGGACAGGTAAAATTATCCCCGAATTAGTGGAAGTACGTGTCAAAGGTACACCACAGACGCTTCCCCGCGCCGAGGTTGATTTCATTGACGTGGCTACTAATCAGGCTTTCTCCATAGCCACTTCAATGATTCCATTTCTTAATCACGATGATGCCAATAGAGCACTCATGGGTTCAAATATGCAAAAACAGGCGACACCGTGCATTATTCCGGAGGCGCCATTGGTCTCCACTGGTATAGAAGAAGTGGCTATTCGTGATACCGGTAGAGTTATTTTCTCAAATGTGGATGGGGTGGTCTCTTATGTAGATGGTAAATTGGTAATGATAAAAGATAATAAGGGTAATAATCACAAATTTCCGTTGGTTAATTTCTCCATGACCAACGGTTTTACCGCTTTTCATCAAAGACCTTCAGTCGAACTGGGACAGAAGATTAAAAAGGGCACCGTGTTGGCGGATACTTCTTCTTCGTCTGGCGGTCAGATGTCTGTTGGTCAGAATGTGTTGGTTGCTTTTATGTCCTGGTCTGGAGCTAATTACGAAGACGCCATCATCATCTCCGAACGTTTGGTCGAGAAGTCTAAATTTACTTCAATTCATATCGAAGAGTTTAGTATAGCTGTACGCGACACCAAACTCGGTCCCGAGATGACTACTTGTGATATTCCGAATGTCGGAGAATCAAAACTCAAAAACTTAGCTGAAGATGGCATCATTAGAGTTGGTGCGGAGGTGCGTCCCGGAGATATTTTAGTTGGCAAAATTACTCCCAAAGGCGAATCTCAACTGACTCCAGAAGAGCGTTTACTTAGGTCGCTCTTTGGCGAGAAGGCCCGAGATGTCAAAGATACTTCCAAGCGCATGGAAGGAGGTAAACGAGGTAGAGTTATCTCGGTGCAAATATTTAGCCGCGAGAAAGGGGATAAGCTTGATTCAGGCATTCTCAAACAGATTTACATTCAAGTGGCGCAGTTAAGAAATGTCTCGGTGGGTGACAAGCTGGCGGGCAGGCATGGTAACAAAGGTGTCATTTCTAAGATTCTGCCGATTGAAGATATGCCTTATATGAGTGACGGTACGCCTATCGATGTTATTCTTACTCCTTTGGGAGTACCTTCTCGTATGAACCTCGGACAGATTTTGGAGATGCACTTGGGTTTGGCTGCACATGCTCTAAACTATCAGGCCATCGTGCCACCTTTTGCCGGTGCGACCGAGGATGAGATTAAAGAAGAACTGGTAAAGGCAAATTTTAAAGAATCCGGCAAAGTTAAGCTTTTCGACGGTCGCACTGGTGAGGCTTTTAATCAGGAAATTGCCATCGGTTACATGTATATTCTCAAACTTCATCATATGGTTGAAGATAAAATACACATGCGCTCTATCGGTCCATACTCACTTATCACCCAACAGCCACTGGGTGGCAAGGCCCAGAATGGCGGTCAACGTTTTGGAGAGATGGAAGTCTGGGCGCTTCTGGGTCACGGGGCAAGTCACACTCTACGCGAAATGTTGACTATTAAATCAGATGATATTCTCGGTCGTTCCATCGCTTTCGACGCTATAGTTAAAGGAGAGAAGATCCCCGAGCCACATCTGCCCGCTTCGTTCAACGTTCTCTTAAACAATCTTCGTGGTCTCGCGCTTGATGTGGAATTGAAGAAGAAGTTGGATAATCCTCAAAACAATGAGTAATTATAAAATGAAATCAAGCGGAGATGTCCAATTTGATGCTATAAGTATCAAGCTTGCCTCCCCTGAAAGAATCAAGGAGTGGTCATACGGCGAGGTGACTAAACCGGAGACCATCAACTACCGCACTCAAAGAAGTGAACGCAATGGTCTTTTTGATGAAAAGATTTTTGGTCCCGATAAAGATTTTGAATGTTATTGTGGTAAATATCGCGGAATTCGATATAAGGGTATCATTTGTGAAAAATGCGGTGTTGAGATTACGCGCTCTATAGTGCGACGTGAGCGTATGGGCCATATAGAACTCGCCACTCCAGTAGCTCACATTTGGTTTTTAAAAAATGTTCCATCACGAATTTCTTTGGTAATGGGTGTTCCCGTATCAGACCTTGAAAAAGTTATTTACTTTGCTGGTTATATTGTTACTTCTGTCTCCGAGGTGGAAAAAACCCGAGTACTCAAAGATCTGGAATCCGAATTTAAAGCCAAAGTCAAAACTCTTCAAGATGACAAAAGCAAACTAGCTCTCAAGGAATTGGCGCTTGCTACTCGGCGTGATATCGAATCTTTGGTACCGGGAAAAGTACTTAATGAAATCGAATATCACCGCTCGTCTGTAAAGTATCCGACTATCTTCGAAGCGGGAATTGGCGCGGAGGCAATCCATAATATTTTGAAGGATATTAATCTAAATAAATTGCTTAAGGACTTAACCATAGAGCTAGAGCATTCTCCCTCGACGGAAATTTCTCGTATGAACAAACGTATTAGCACTATCCAATGGATGATCAATGCTGGTATTAGACCAGAGTGGATGTTTCTGGTACGTATTCCAGTTGTCCCACCAGCTATTCGCCCGATGGTGCCTTTGGACGGCGGACGCTATGCCACATCCGATGTCAACGATCTTTATCGTCGCGTGATTAATCGTAATAATCGTCTTAAAAAGCTTAAAGAGATAAATGCTCCAGATGTTATTTTGCGCAATGAGAAAAGAATTCTCCAGGAAGCAGTGGATGCTTTGATCGATAATACCATTAGACATTCAAGTATCTCTGGTAATCAATCTCAGCGCCGACCTCTTAAGTCTCTGTCAGATAATCTTAAGGGTAAAAGAGGTCTTTTCAGACAAAATTTGTTGGGTAAACGCGTTGACTACTCAGGCCGTTCGGTTATTGTGGTTGGTCCGGAGCTGAAACTTCATCAATGTGGTTTACCGAAACATATGGCTCTCGAACTGTTTAAGCCGTTCATCATCTCTGAACTTTTAAAACGTGAACTTTCTTATAATATTCCCGGTGCCCGTCGTCTCATTGAAGATGCTATTCCGGAAGTCTGGGCCATTCTCGAAGAGGTTATTCGTGGCAAATACGTACTCTTAAACCGTGCCCCCACCCTTCATCGTCTTGGTATTCAGGCTTTTCAACCAGTACTTATCGAGGGTAATGCTATCCAACTTCATCCTTTAGTTTGTACCGCTTTCAACGCTGATTTTGATGGTGATCAGATGGCTGTCCATGTTCCTCTTTCGGAAGAAGCGCAGGTCGAGGCGCGTTTAGTTATGGCCGCAGACAAAAATATTCTCAAGCCCGGCAATGGTGAACCGGTGGTTTCGGCCAAATTACTCGACATTGTACTCGGTTGTTATTGGATGACTCGCACTCTTTCGGGAGAGAAGGGGGAGAATAGGTATTACTCGAGTCCAAATGCTGCTATTACCGCATACGAATTCGACGTGATTTCTCTACGTACTAAAATTTTTGTTTTACCTACGAATACAGAAAGATACAAGCAATTCGGAGGTAAAATGTTTGAGACTTCTGTCGGGCGGCTTCTATTTAATGGTATCTTACCAAAAGATTATCCATTCTTGAACCACGAACTGGATCGCAAAAGAATGTCAGAGTTGGTTGATGATTTAATCGAACGCTATGGCATTGACAATCTCCCACCAATTATGGATAAGATAAAAAACTTCGGTTTTCGCTATGCTACTCTTTCTGGAGTTACGTGGGGACTTGATGATATCAAAATTCCTGAAGGTAAAAAAGCTATTATTGAAAAAGGCCATAAGGAAATAAATGTTATCGTGGAAAACTATAGAGAAGGACTTCTTTCAGAGTCTGAACGCATCCAGAAATCAGTAGAAGTTTGGCAAGGTGTTAAATCTGAAGTAGAAAAACTGATTCCTGGAACTCTAGATATAAGAGATTCTGTTTACGATATTGCGTACTCCGGTGCTCGAGGTTCTTTTCCTCACTTCAATCAAATGGCTGGCATGAAAGGCATTATTCAAAATGTTTCTGGCGATGCCCTCGAGTTTCCAATTCTCTCCTGTTACAAAGAAGGTCTAACTCCGCTTGAATACTTTATTACCACTCACGGTTCTCGAAAGGGTCTTACTGACACCGCTCTCAACACAGCGAAAGCGGGTTACCTTACCCGTCGTCTTTTCGATGTGGCGCAAGATGAGATTGTTACTGAAAATGATTGCGGCACCAAAGAAGGTACAACTATTCACAAAAAGACCGCTTCCGGTATTGAAATGCCACTCTCGAAAAATATTAAAGGCAGATTTATAGCCACTGATCTCCTCGACAGCACAGGGTCTCTGTTATTTGCGCGTGGGCATCTTATTACCAAGAAAGATGCGGAGGTTATCGATAAATCATCGGTCGAATCTGCACACGTACGTTCGCCTTTAGCTTGTAAATCTATCCATGGTCTGTGTGTTAAGTGTTATGGCGTTGACCTTGGGAATAACAGGCCGATTGAACTAGGGGAGGCAGTTGGAACAGTGGCTGCTCAAGCTATCGGCGAGCCTGGTACTCAACTCACCATGCGCACTTTCCACGCCGGTGGTATTGCTTCGGCTGGCGGTGATATTACTGCCGGTCTACCGCGTGTTGAAGAAATTTTTGAGAAACGTAAACCTAAAAATCCAACGGTTATCAGTCATCTTGACGGAGTAGTTACTGAAATTAAGGTGCTTGGTCATGACAGATTGATTGTGGTCACGCCAGAGATTGGCGAAGTAAAAGGTAAAAAACTTGATAATGAATATACGGTTGCGGTTTCGAGAGCAAACTTGGTGCAGGTGGGACAACGCGTTTCTAAGGGCGACCTTTTGACCGATGGCTCGGCAGATCTTGACGAGCTCTTCCGTTACGCTGGTCGGGAAAAGACGGAAAATTACATCATCCATGAAGTCTCAAAACTTTATGAACTTCAGGGCGCCGCTGTTTCTCATAAACATATCGAACTAATCGTGCGTCAAATGTTTGCTCGTCGCAAGATTAAAGATTCAGGGGATACTCATTTTACCCGTGGAGATGTTGTTGAAGTTTCCGGACTAATAAAGACTAACAATCAAATTAAAGTGAAAGGCTTAAAAGAGGCAACTGCCGATGCTGTTATTATGGGCATCACAGAAGTCTCACTTTCCCGTGCCAGTTTCCTTTCTGCCGCTTCGTTCCAGCATACGCCTCGTGTGCTAATTCAAGCCGCCATCCGCGGTGCTGTAGATAATCTCATTGGTCTGAAAGAGAATGTCATCATCGGTCGCCTCATCCCGGCTGGCACCAGTTTCAAAGATGGTTATAAAGAAAAACTGATATGCGAGGCGATGTCGACACCATTAAAGAAAGATTAGATATAGCCGAGGTAATCTCAGGATATATCAAACTTGAAAAAGCGGGAGTTAGTTTCAAGGCGCGTTGTCCTTTCCATAACGAAAAAACTCCGTCTTTCTTTGTCTCGCCGATGCGTCAGAGTTACTACTGTTTCGGTTGTGGTGTCAAAGGAGACATCTTTACTTTTGTGGAACAAATGGAGGGTCTTGATTTTCGTGAAGCTCTTAAACTTTTGGCAGAGAAGGCGGGGGTAGAATTGGAGTACCAAAGGTCCGAATCTAAGACAGAGAAAGATAAGGTGTTTAATGTCCTGGAAGAAGCCACCTCATTCTTTGAAAAAAAGTTGGAGGATAACAAATCTGCCCTCGAATACATCGTTTCCCGGGGAGTAAACGACGAGACTATTAAAAAGTGGCATATAGGTTATGCGCCAGAAGAATGGCGTTTACTCTATGGTTATCTCCAAAGTCTTGGTTATGATAAAGAAGTAATTCTTAAGGCGGGTCTGGCTAAGCTGAAAGAAGGTGGCAGTGATCCGTACGATGTATTTCGGGACCGTATAATTTTCCCCTTGTTTGATCAGAATGGTAGGGTTATTGCTTTCTCTGGTCGTGCTTTGGTAAAAGAGACAGAACCAAAGTATCTAAATAGTCCGGATACCATTCTTTTTACCAAAAGTGAAGTGTTGTACGGTTTGGATAAGGCTAAGGATCAGATACGCAAAAAAAACTACGCAGTACTCGTCGAAGGGCAGATAGATCTAATTCTGTCATATCAGGTTGGAGTTCTCAATACTGTAGCTACTTCCGGTACCGCTTTTACCCGCGAGCATCTTGAGCGTCTCAAACGTTTTTCTTCCAGAATTATTCTCGCGTTTGATGGCGATTCAGCCGGGGAGAAAGCGATGGAGAGAGCAAACGAACTTGGATCCTCCTTGGGACTTGAAGTAAAAGTGGCAAATTTACCGGAGGGCCAAGATCCTGCCGAAGTGATAAAGAAAAATCCCGAAGAGTGGAAAAATATTCTTCGCCAATCGTTACCGGCGGTGGAATTTTTCTTTAATAAAGTCGAAGGGAAAGAAATGGACCCAAGAAAGTTTGGTAAACAGATTGAGAAAAGAATTTTGCCAATGGTGAAACTTATCGACAGTGCCATTGAACAATCTCATTTTATCTCTATGATAGCCAAGCGTACGGGTATAAAAGAGGAAACACTCTGGGAGGATTTGAAGAAGATTAAGAGATCTGATATTTTTTTAAAACAGAATCTTATTAATGAAAAAAGGCTCGACATAGATGTCAAGGAAATGTCATCTCCATCACAGAGAGAGCAAATTGAAGGACGTCTAGCTGAAATCAAACTTTGGCAGAAAGAGTTACCAGAATTTGCTCCGGAAACAACTTTACTTAAGAAAGAAGAGGATGAACTCAAGAATAATCTCTCTAGTGTAATGTTGCGCGATAAGCTTAGTCAGCTACTCTCCAAACTCTCAAAAGCGGAAATATCTAAAGATAATAAGTTGATTGCAATCCTGACTAAAGAAATTAAGACTCTACATAGTCAAATTGGGGAGCTCGAAGAAAGTAAGAAAATGTTGTAGAATAAAGAACCTTCTAACGGAATGAGAAAAAATAAGAAACAAAAAAATAAGAGGAAGAAAGTGGCCGTTAAAAAACGACCAGCAAAAATCGCCTCATCGACAATCCGCCGAAAAAGTGGAAACAAGCGTACAAAAAAGATCCGTAAGCTCAAGAAGCAAAAACCAAAGACTAAGGTGCTTACCAAAAAAAAAGTCGATGAAGCTCTCAAGGTGGAACGTTTGGTCTCGCACGGCAAGGAGCGCGGCTTTGTCACTTATGACGAAATCTTAAAAGAATTTCCGACCATTGAGACCAATATCGTATTTCTTGATGAACTGTATGAGAAGCTCCATACTCTTGGCGTTGATATTCTGGAAGGTGGCGGGTTACTCGAAATGCCAGAAGAAGAAACTAGTAAACGCTATACTTATTCGAGGGGTGACTCGTCTTACGATTCTATTCAAATGTATCTTAGAGAAATCGGTCAATATCCTCTTATTGCCGGCTCGATGGAAAAAGAGCTTGCAAAAAGGATTGAAGGGGGCGATATGGATGCTAAGAATCTCTTGATGAAGGCAAATCTCCGTTTGGTGGTATCGATTGCCAAGAAATACGCCAATCGCAGTCCCGACCTCACTCTCCTTGACCTTATTCAAGAGGGAAATCTAGGACTATATAAAGCAGTAGAGAAATTTGACTGGACTAAGGGTTTTAAATTTTCGACTTATGCAACTTGGTGGATTAGGCAGGCTATCACGCGCGCCTTGGCCGACCAGTCTCGCACTATTCGTGTACCAGTGCACATGGTTGAAACTATTGCCAAATACAAGCAAGTGGTCCGACGCCTGACTCAAGATCTGGGCCGAGAGCCATTACAAGAAGAAATTGCTCTGGAAATGAATTTAGATGTGGAAAAAATTTACCAGATTGAGAAAATCGATCAATCCACGGTCTCTCTTGAAAGTCCGGTGGGAGATGAAGATGATGGTAAAAGTAAGCTCGGAGATTTTCTAGCTGACGATAAAATTCTCTCACCAGACCAAGATTCCTCGCGGCGTATTATCTCCGACCAAGTTAAAGAAATTTTGAACGACTTGCCTCCTAAAGAGCGCAAAATTTTGGAAATGCGCCACGGACTTCAGGACGGCTATACTCATACTCTAGAAGAAGTAGGAAAGGTCTTCGGTGTCACACGCGAGCGTATTCGTCAGATAGAAGCCAAAGCGCACGAAAAAATAAGACAACACGAGAAGATTAATAGACTAAGAGGATATTAAAATAAAAGATAGGTATGAAGAAAGGGCGGGTCTGTGAAGAGATTAAAACTAACTTAATGGAAAACCATGATTTTAAACCATATTTTAGACTAGGTGTTTAGAGTTGCAGTAGAATGACTATAAACCAGTCTTATGATAATATCAATCACATGAAAAAGAACTCATTCACAGCAGTATATAAGAAAACCGGTAAGTGGTATGCCGCTTGGGTTGAAGAAATGTCAGGAGTAAATACGCAGGGCAGAACTATTAAGGAAGCGCGAGAAAATCTCAAAGAAGCCCTCGCTTTGGTTATTGAGGAAAATCGTCTGATCAATAGACCGAAGTCAAGGAAAAATATCATTCGAGAGTCAGTAGTAGTTTAGTGATATGAAAAGAATCGACCTGATTCGCCACTTGAGAAAATCAGGATGTACTCTTGTGCGGGAAGGCTCGAATCACAGTATTTTCGTCAACATCGCGAGCAAGCGTGCTACCTCGGTGCCGAGACATTCTGAAGTAAATACTTTTACAGCTAGAAAGATATGCAGAGATTTAGGTATTGGTATTGAAGAAATAATTTAATTTGCAATGGTCATCTCGAAATCAGAATTCATGATGTTTCTGAAGCATCCGGCGTGGCTGTGGCTTAAGAAGTACGACAAGAATAAGTTACCTCTACCGGATGAAGGTCTGCAAGCGCTTTTCGACGAAGGCACTCTCTTCGAGCAATATGCCGAGAAGCTTTTTAAGGGCGCGGTTAAGCTTGGTTATAAAAATGGCACTGACTTCAGTGGTACCAAGTACTATGCTCTTCCAGAGCTTACGGAAAAAGAAATCAAAAAGGGTACAGGATTAATACTTCAGGGCAGAGTCGAAGCTGATAACATAACCTCTATTTTCGACGTGTTAGAGCGGGTAGGGGACAAGACTTACAATCTATATGAAATCAAGTCTTCCACCAGCGTTAAACCTGAACATATTCCTGACCTTGCTTTTCAAACCATTGTACTCGAGAAAGCCGGATTCTCTGTACGCAATATGTTTGTCTTGCATGTGAATAATAAATACGTGAGACAGGGCGAGATCGATCCTGTCGGTATTACCGAAAAATCAGATGTTACGGAAGAAGTACGAGAGATTTTTGATGAGACGAAAGAGAACATCTCTAAAGCTTTTGAAGTACTTAAGAAAAAAGAAATGCCCGATCTTTCACCGCGCTATCTCAAACAGGGTGCGGATGTGATGGAAGAGTGGCTTGGTATAATGCAAGCTATAAAAGGGGAGTTTCCCAAGTACAGCATCTATAAACTCGCCGGTTCTGATCCAAAAACTATTGCGTGGCTTGAAAACAATGGCATAGAGCTTCTACATGACATACCGCTTGATGGCCCGCTGACGGAAAAACAGATGAGACAAGTCGAAGCCATGAAGTCCGGAATCCAGCATATTAACGGTGAAGAAATCAGAGATTTTCTGGATACTCTAAAATATCCGCTCTATTTCCTTGATTACGAGACACTGGCCGGTGTGATACCAGCTTTCGACGGATATCGGCCGTATCAGCAAGTGCCTTTCCAATATTCTCTCCATATTTTAGATAAACCGGGGGGTAAATTGACACACAAAGAATACTTGCATACGGACAATTCTGATCCTGTACCGTTTCTTCTCGAACATCTGCAAAACAATTTTGGTGCCGAAGGTTCCGTCATTTCGTGGTACATGACTTTCGAAAAAAGCAGGAATAAAGAAATGGGGCAAATGCATCCTAAATATGAAAAATTCTTAGCGGGATTAAATGAGAGGATGGTTGACCTAATGGTTCCGTTTTCCAAAGGATGGTTCGTGGATAAAGATTTTTTCGGCAAGGCTTCGATAAAGTGGGTCTTGCCGGCGCTTCTCCCGGAGTTCAGTTACAAAGAGTTAAGTATTTCTAACGGAGGTCAGGCCCAGCGTGTTTGGATGGAAATCGTATTGCAGAATAAAAACTCGGAAAAGAAAAACCAGATAATGGATGATCTGAGAGAGTACTGCAATCTTGATACCTACGCGATGTACGCGATATTTGAGTATCTTATGAGGAAAGTCTAAAGTTATTTTAGAAGGGTATCAATCTTACTCTTGACCATCTCAATCGGTTCAGCTCCGTTTATGATTGTTTTCGTGCCATTTTTAGAAACAATCACAGAGTAAGGTGTTCCTCGCGCGCCTGCCTTAACAGCTTCTTCTACACTCTTTGTAACAAATTCGGCATATTTGCCGCTTGAGAGACAGGCGTTAAATGCGGTTCCGTTCAGTCCTATAGTTGTTGCGATTTTCGGCAGTTCACTTGGATCAAGTGAATCATTGGAATTGGTGATTTCGAAAAGTTTGTCAATATATTTCCAGAAAGCTTGATTGCCGCCGAGTTCATTAGCGCATTCTGTGGCTTCTGCTTCCTTGGGTGCCTTGGTATGCAATTGGGCGATGGGGAAATGTCTGTAAACCCAAGCGACTTGCCCGCTGTAAGTGCTCACTATTTCCTTCATAGTATTGTGGAAAACTTTACAGTAAGGACATTCGGTATCTGAATACTCAACTATTACTAAAGCCGCGGATCTCGAACCGACGATATGGTCTGTTGTCGTGACAGAAGCAATATCTATATCTGTAGTAGGTGATGCTACTTGCTCTGAACCTAGTTGAGGGGTCGAGCCACCGAAATAAATGGCAATGGCGACGAACGCGCCCGCCACCACGATAGCTAATGGGATAAGATATTTATTTTGTGTATTTTGTTCCATAATTTTGTATTAAGTAGAAATTATAGCATTTAAAATGGCATAGAAAAAGTGAGTTTATGATTATTGGGTCTCTCCCAGTCTGAAGTATCTAATTTGATTTCGTTTAGAGTTCCACCTTCTTTGAAAATGAGTTTATTATTGGTGAGGGCATAATCGTAGAGTTCTTTGGTAATCCTGACATCGTCGATACAATAAGATCGGACTTTCTCCACGTTACCCGCTTTCCACCAGTTCATAGCATCCGCGCCACCTCCGGACTTATTTTTCCCCAGTGTTCCTTCAGCCAGTTGATCAAGTCGCATTCGTCGGCCGTAAGAATTTTTAATCTCCCTTAATATGTCTAGACTTTTTATTTTCGTTAAATCTCCGGGGTAGTATTTATTCAAGAGAGGAATATCGAAGTAGTCAGAATTGAAGCCGATAAGCATATTGGTGCGTTCTATTATCGGCCAAAGTTTATTGAATTCATTTTCTAAATAGGATGAATATGAGTCAGTTTCTGAATCATAGATAGCCACCAGAGCAATGTCTAAAAGTGACGGATCATTCTTGCCGACATCCTGGAAAAAATTTTTTGTTTCGATATCGAAAACTATTTTACGCATGTGTAGGTAAACCGTGCGTCTCAAGAAAGTCTCTAAGAGTGACATCTCCCATACCAAATCCGACTGCAGGTATAGGATCAACTTCGAACATTTCAAGGAGATTATCGTATCTTCCTCCACCGGCTATTGCCCGCCCATTTTCTTTGTTTGTATCGAAGATTTCAAAGACTATCCCAGTGTAGTAAGTCTGCCCTCTGGCCAAAGTGGGGTCGGAGATTATATTTGGCACGATTTCTTTGAAACTGTCAATATTAGAATTATTGATTCTGATCTCAAAATCTTCATCTTTTGCTCCAAATTCTTTCATAATAGTGTAAGCGAGAGAAACAACTTCTTTATCTGCCTCAATTCCAGCGACGCCTAAAAGGTCGCAATTGAGTTGCCAGTGTTCACGTTTCCTACCGTGCTGGGGACGCTCATAGCGAAACAGATTTGGGATAGAAAACCAACGCAGGGGGAATTTCAAATTTCTGCGGCGCGCAGCCACCATGCGTGCAAGAGTTGGTGTCATCTCTGGCCGCAAGGTCACACTTCTGTCACCACGATCGGTGAAAGTGAAAGTTTGTTCATTGATTATCTCCGCCCCTGATTTTTCGGTATAAATTTCGGTAGGTTCCAGCGGAGATGCGCCATATTCAACATATCCTTTACTCTCGACAGTTTTACGCCAAATGTCGAAGATATAGTTCTGGATCGCCATATCCTCCGGATAGAAGTCTCTGACCCCTTTGTATGGATCGGTTCCAAGTTTTGACATGAGAGCATTATAACAGGTTCTGATGGCTAGGTTCTAGAACCACAGAGGCAACGCCTCCGTATTAATATCGAATCTTATCTATCATTAAAATTGAGCCATTCAAACAATTCTCTTCTATGATCGTCGGGTTCTTTGAAATAAGTGGGAAATTTTGATGGATTTGTAATTTCGAATTTTGAGTTAGTGTATTCGTTCAGGCTTGAATAGGAATAAGAGAAGACGTGTTTCAATAAATTATTGATATTTCTTACCTTACCCTCTCTCCAATTTTTATTTATCAATTTAGCGGGATTAAGGTGTATATACGAGTACAAATATTTCAAATATCTATCACTTCCTATATAAGTTGATTTAAATACTCCCTCATATAGTTTACCCGTTCTTTCATATTTTTTATTGAAATACATTGAGTAACTAGTCATCAGTTTGAGCATGTATTTAGAAATTCCTCCTTCTATTTTTTCACGAACAAGAATATGGAAATGATTAGGCATCAGGCAATATGCGCCAATATCCATAATAGTCTCTCCGCGATCAAAATTTTTACCAATGCTTCTTAACTCGATACTTTTTTCGGTATTGCAGATATACATTAAAAATAAAAAATGCTCATAATCTTCTTTATCTAAAAATATCAATCTCTTTTCTGTTCCACGATTATATAAATGATAGTATTCGTCTGGGACGAATGCCTGTTTTCTTAAAGTCATACATTAAGTATAACAAAACTACGGAGGCAACGCCTCTGTGTATAGAAAATTTAGATAACCGAAAGGACCGCGCTACCAATTACACTAACATCTAGAATCTGACCTTTAGCACCGAACTCTTTCTTTGGGCTTTTGAACGTTCTTGTTGAGTAAGATAAATTTTTCGCAAACGTATGGAAGAGGGTGTAATCTCAATATACTCATCATCATTCATAACTTCCATGGCTCGCTCGATACTCAATTTCCATGCAGGAACGAGGAAGATGCCTTCATCAGAACCGGAAGCGCGCATGTTGGTAAGTTGTTTGCCTTTAGTTGGGTTGACGTAGAGGTCCTCACCCTTAGAAGAATTACCAATGACTTGCCCGGCATACACTTCAGCGCTCGGTCCGACGTAGAGAACACCGCGCTGTTGGAGATTGTCGAGTGAGAAGGCGAGACACTTACCAGCTTCCATCGAGATCATTGCTCCGACATTATGATGATCAATCTCACCAACATATTTTCTAAAGCCGATAAAACGAGAAGATAAAATACCAAGACCCTTTGTTACGACCACGAACTCTCCGCGATAACCGAGAAGTCCTCGAGTAGGAACTTCGAAGGTGAGACGAGTCTGATTATTTTCTGTTTTCATATCCATAAGTTGAGCTTTGCGCACAGTCAGAGCCGAGATTATACTGCCACTCATTTCTTCTGGGACATCGACGAGCACCTCTTCGAATGGTTCGGTTTTTTCACCCTTTTCTTCTTTAACAATAACTTTCGGCTGAGAAACTTGAAGTTCGAATCCTTCTCGACGCATATTCTCACAAAGAATAGCAATATGGAGTTCGCCACGGCCATAAACCGTATAGTAATCGCTTGTGCTGAAATCGACTTTGAGACCGACGTTCACTTCAAGCTCGCGTTCGAGGCGTTCGCGGATCTGGCGGCCAGTAACGAACTTACCCTCACGTCCAGCAAAAGGGGAGTTATTGACGAGAAAGTTGAGGGAAATAGTTGGCTCGTCCACATTGATAGCTGGCAATGCTTCGAAATTTTCTGTGCCCGAGACGGTATCGCCAATGTATATCTCCGAGAGTCCAGCAATCATGCAAATATCCCCCGCCACCACTTCTTGGCTTTCCACACGCTTGGTTCCTTCGAAGGTAAAGAGTTTAGTAATCTTGCCTTTATATTCCTCGCCGGTAGGTTTCTTGACCCAGACATTTTCTCCAGTTTTGAGTACGCCCTCGTAGATTCTGGCTATAGCCAGGCGGCCGAGGAAATTATCATAGGCTAAATTAAAAGGCTGCAATAAGGCGGCCTTACCCTTCGTAACTTTGGTGGAGGAGGGGACGTGTTCAAGCACTGTATCAAGAAGCGAAGTGAGGTCGCTTGATTTGTCAGTAAGATTTTTCTTTGCGATGCCTTCTCTGCCGATAGCGTAGACAGTAGGGAATTCTATCTGTTCATTGTTGGCGCCGAGTTCTAGAAAGAGCTCAAGCACGGCTTCATGTACCCAATCGGGTCTAGCTGCCGGCTTGTCTATTTTATTAATAACGACGATGGGTTTCAGTCCAAGTTCCAAAGACTTTTTTAGAACGAAGCGAGTTTGCGGCATTGGGCCTTCTTGAGCATCGACTATCAGAAGTACTGTGTCTATAGAACGGAGAACTCGCTCAACTTCCGAGCCGAAGTCAGAATGGCCGGGAGTGTCAACAATATTTATTTTAGTGCCTTTGTAGAAAAGTGATGCATTTTTCGAATATATAGTAATACCTCGTTCAAGCTCAAGGGCATTAGAATCCATAGTTACACCTTCCTCAACCATGCCGGTCTGACGCATCAGAGAATCGGTCAGAGTGGTCTTACCGTGGTCGACGTGGGCGATAATAGCGATATTGCGAATTTCCATAATTAAACCCCACTTCGCCCATACTACGCCAAGGCTACACATGGCAAGCAAGGTTCCGCGGGGCAAACAATTAAAGCATAAAAATCTTATCTAAACAAGATTATTTTTCCTGAAACGCTCCATTTCTATAGATAAATTGTTTGGACATTGGAATAACTGGTTCGGCAGAGAAGGCTTCATTGGGTCCGCGGTCCAAATACTTTACGGTCACGATTTCTCCATCAATGGAAATAGACTGTGGAACAATACGGTCTCCGATGAAAACAACTTCAGAACCCTTGTAATTTATCAACCCGGAAACAAAAGCTGCCAGATATATAAACGTTCCGGAACCGCCGCCGTAACGAGCCAGAAGTAATGCGGTATCTACTTTACCATCTTTGTTAATGTCGCCGTAAGCGAATTTATCCATCAAAGTGGTCTCTTCCGAGAGTGTACTTTCTGGAGTAATTGTCCTCTCGTTTCGTCCTACCGATAGAGTAATTGGCCCGTCGTCAAAAATAAAGGTAGCATTCGATGGATCAGGATGGAAGTTGTCGTTTTCACTTGTTTTCGGAATGTCGGTTTTATTAATAGAGGAATTGTCGCGTATGACATAAATGATGGTTAATACTGCAAGGATGATGAGAATTATTACAACGGCTCTCTTCATGTATTTAATTTTAACATAGTCAAAACGAAAATCCCCAATTGGGGATTTTCGTCTCGCGGTCCGCTCCGTCTAAAGAGGAGGATTCCACTTTTAATTTGTTTTCGGGTTATCTCTGTTTGAGGCTCATAACCTCAATTGTTTGAGATCCCTTTGTTATGTTGTTTAAGGAACTCCTCTGTGAAGCTGACCTACGACAATCATTGTCCTAACATTTGAAAATGTCAAATCAATTTTTCGAACAATTTGGGGGATATCTTGTTGACGAAATGTGCATAACTTTTATGAAATAAAATGAATAGCAGTCCCGACGGCAACGTCGGGACTGCTGGGGGGACTCGATACTACTTCAACACACTTCAGTCCGTTTGGTCAGCAAGTTCGAGTAGAATCCTCTCTGTTCTTTCCACCACCTCATTTCTCGGAGTGCCACTAGTGAACATAATAGGTTCACCGATAATCAGTCTCATGTCGTGCCAGCGATTGCACTCGAACCATACTGGCAAAAGGATAACTCCCGGTTCTGTAACTAGGGAGACGAATCCTTCTTTAAGTGGAACCCTAATTCGTTTTCCTTTTTTACTTGTCAAGAAAGCCTTGCCTTTAGATGTTCGTCCTCCCTCCGGGAATATGATGAGGTTCCCATCTGATCTCAGGATGTTTTTAGCTGTGATTAGACTTTTCAGATCCCCATTCTTTCCGCTCCTATCGACTGGAATGAGTCTTGGTCGCAGAAACCAGCAGAACCATTTATTGTAATAATTCTTAGCATCCGCTACTATCCATGGGCTATGCTTTAACGGTTGGAATAGGTACTGGAAGAAAAACAAACCAGCAAGTAGGAACTGCTCTCCTTTGTATGGATGGTTGGAAATCAGAACTACTCTAGTCTGCCAACGGGGAAAATTCTTCCACCATCCCTTGATCTCCAAAGCTCCCACGAGCCATAAAAGCCAAAAAATCACTCCTATTAACACACCAACTGGGTATGTGAATAGGAATAATATGATGACGTTCGTAAACTTTTTCATTCACACACCTCCGGCACGATACTATCATATTAACCAATGACTGACTACGAAACTTTCGATGAGGTCGAGACCGCCGAACCCTTCCAACATGCCTCCGTAATTATCGGATATTACTAATAGAATTTTTCACAGTATCGTGTTTGTTTTTCATAATATTACTCAATATCTTTATCGCCAACGCTCGTGCTTCAAACGAAACAAGTACTTCGTCACCGATTTCTGGTAAACTTGCCTTTACTTCAGATTCTATATCGCTTGTAACAACAAATTTCTTAAAAAGAAATGAGAGCCATGGATATTTAATTTTTACTAATCTGCCGGATGCTACTTCCGCTCGCACAACTAGAGAGGCATTAAAAATATTAAGAAAACGAGCTGGCATTTCATATTCAATCTCAACACTATCTTCGCCGGTCTGAATGGATTTCATATTTTCATCTTTCAACAAAACTCCTTTAGCAAAATTCTCCAGCTCTTGTTCCGATTTCACTTGAGAATATTCTTTCACTGTTTCAAGAAAATCATTTTTCTTTTTTTCATCCCATCCGCGAATCTCTCGCGCTTCTGCAGAAATAATATTTATCTGTGCGAAATCCAAATCACTCTCATTATACTGAATAACTCCTTCTCTTTCTGCATGGTCAGGGTCGCCTTCTACTGGGTCTATTTCCAAAATAGCTGGTCCAGCTGCACTTTCTTTTGCGCTACCAGTATCAATATATTTTGTTTTTGAACGTTCTTCCTCTGTCGTAGAGGCTAGATTTGCTACCTCTACACTTGTAGGACCAGCTGCATTATCATTTGTATAAACATTTACAGTTGCATGCGCCGGTGCCAAAGGAGAAAAGACCAAAACCCCAATAAATATATATCCATTTATGTTTCTCATGATGCCATCAATTATACCACATTTATTTGAACATTAATATACAAGAATAAGTAAATGCAACAAATGCTGAACATACAATTTGGCTCCAGTGGCCGGATACGTTCACTGTGTCCCGCCGTAGCTTTCTTTGACCCTCCGTAGCCTTGTGCGAAGGGGGTAGCGAAGGGGGAGAACCACCAATTGGTCTAGTGTAGCACGTGAGCTTGAGTTTAGCGGGTTGTTATCTATGATGGAATTATATATTGAAAAGTCAGACTAATTATGATAAAATTCGATTGTATGAAAAATATTATTCATTTCTCAGTCTCAAAAGAAGGTAAGTTCTATATTGCTTCTGCAATTAATTTTGCCATTATTACCCAAGCTAGGACTCTTGATGATTTAGCTAAAAACATTCAGGAGGCAGTTGAAGTACATTTTCATGGTGAAAATATAAAGGAATTAGGATTTTCTCCAAAGCCTTCTATTTTAGCCAACATAGAACTTCCGGCTCATGTCTAAACTTAGAGTTCTTTCTGGGAAAGACATTATTAAATTTTTACAAAAAGAAGGGCTTGAGATTGAATATGGCAAGGGAAGTCATTGTAAATTATTCAAGTTAATCGGAGGAGAAAAAGAATCTATAACAATTCCTTTACATAAAGAAATAGCCAAAGGCACCTTACGTGCTATCTACAACCAAGCCAGTAGATTTGTCTCGCAGGGTGAATTAAAGAAGTATTTTTACTCTGATTAAGTCCAAAATTTAGTCGCATATAAAAACGAAAGAGGTCGGCCTTACCCGTTACCTCTTTTCAACCGCCCAAGGTCAACTTGCCACCTTGGGCCACTTAAGTTCACCGTAGGATCGTGGTGGTAGCATCTTCACGGGCACAGTCACTTCTTCTTGAACGATGCGGACGAGTTTGAAGCTCTGCACACTCTCGCATCGCCGGATCTTCTCTTCTAGAAAAACCTTTGCTTTCTCGGCGGCCTCTCCATCTGATTCAACCCCCTCCATGTTCCATGTGTGAGTTGTATCAGTCCACAGCGGCTCATCCTCTGAGATGCCGTGTGAACGGAGCGTATAGGTCAGTCGCCAACACATATAGAACCTCCTTCTCAAAGTATATCAAATAAAAAAGTTATTGAACCTATCCAATTTGGCTCCGCGACCAGGGCTCGAACCTGGGACATCCTCGTTAACAGCGAGGCGCTCTACCAACTGAGCTATCGCGGAATATTCAAAAATAATAACAGAAATAAGCTGTAATTCAAACGGAGTCGGCTGTCATGCTAGAATGAAGGAAATGAAGGCAAAAATTTACGACAAACTAAATATTCAGCCAGTTACCCTCGTTCTTACTACTGTAGTTATGGTTCTTGCAATTTATGTAGCTTATCAGTATCGACTTCTTAGCAACGAGTTTGAGTTGATGGAAAAGGCTAATTTGGAGCTAACTACTCAATTGGAAAAAGTTAATAAAGACAGATTTAATCTCTCGGAATTGTCGAAGTATCAGCAAACCATCATTGATTCATTCCAAGGTCAGATCCAAAACATCGGCAGTACCGTCGGTACACTCGAGAAGCTTGCCAAGACAGATGAAGAGCTTCTGAAGAAATATTCTAAAGTCTATTTCTTGAGCGAGAATTACCGGCCGGCGCAGCTCGTAGCCATAGATAAGAAATATTTATACAACAAGGAAGATGCCTACATTCATACTCAAGTCTCGTCATATCTTGAAAAGTTACTTGAAGCTGCGCGTGTTGATGGTATCGACCTGCTCATCGCCTCCGCTTTCCGTTCCTTCGAAACACAAGTGTCTCTGAAATCTGAATACAAAGTGGTTTACGGCGCGGGCACGGCCAACCAGTTTTCCGCAGACCAGGGATATTCAGAACATCAATTGGGTACTGTTGCGGACTTCACAACTGCTGATGTGGGAGGGGTATTTTCAAAGTTCCAGGCAGATCCGGCCTATGAATGGTTACTAGCCAATGCCTATAAGTATGGTTTCATTCTTTCTTATCCGGAGAGAAATGTTTACTACAAATTTGAGCCGTGGCACTGGAGATTTGTTGGAGTGGAATTGGCGAAGAGACTTCATACCGATAATGAATATTTCTACGACCTTGGCCAGCGCGAAATAGACGAATATCTTATAAAATTATTCGATTAGAGTTATAATTGACTTAAGATGAAAATAAATATCAAAGCGACCGACATAGAACTGACACCGGCGATTTCGGATTATGTCTATAAGAGAATTTTTACGATCGAGAAATATTTTGGTGCGGGCGGTGCCAACGCCATAGCTCAAGTGGAAGTGGGGAAGAACACCCGCCATCACAAGGTTGGAAATATTTTCCATGCCGAAGTGCACATTATTGGCGCGGGTTTAGACTTGTATGCCGTCTCGGACACGGAAGATTTGTACGCAGCCATTGATATTGTCAGGGATGAGATAGTGCGTAATGTGATACAATCAAAGGGTAAACATCAGACACTTACCCGTAAGGGTGCCGAGATGATGAAGAATATGATGAAAGGTATTGTTAATGGTTTTAAAAGAAGAAAATGAATTATTGGAATCAAAAAGCTACACCGTGGGTCTCACTTTCTGTTTTGGCTGGAGGTCTAGTCTCTGCAGTTCTTCTCTTCTGGCTTATCAAGATCGAGGCTGAATTTCACGTTACCATTACCAATTTCTAATCGGTTCCTGATTGATTCTAATTTCCTCGCAAGAAATCTTGCCAATTCATCTCTCTCTTGCCGGCCGGAATAACGCAAGTGGGAAGAAATTTACCATCCTCCACTTTGGCATCTTTGACTATCACACGCACCTCTCCTCCTTTCTTATTTTTAAAGAACATATAAGCGCCCGGCCAAGTACTATATGCCAGGACTTTTCTCAAATTTTCTTCCGCTGAATCATCAAGGTTCAAGAGCCCATCTTCTTTCTTGACGAGTTTAGTGTAAGTGGCCACGGCATCATTCTGCGGTTTCTCCTGTATTTTTCCTAAAATCCATTTCGGAAGTAATTCTCCAAGCATTCTACCTCCGGCCCGGCCGAGTTTTTCTTCTATCACATGGTAGTGATCTGGCCAGGGGAAGAGAGAGACTTTTGCTTGTGCTAGTATCGGTCCGTGATCCATCTTTTCATCTATTCTGATTATCGTGATTCCCGACTCGTTTTGTTTCAAGATCGCGCCTTGAATTGGTGCTGCGCCGCGCAGTTGCGGTAGAAGCGACGGGTGTATATTTAGAGTCTTATGTTTTGGCAGATCGATCAATTCTTTCGGCAAAATCTTACCAAATGATGCCACTACGAATACTTCCGCTCCAAGGTTCTTTAATTTTTCCATTGGCAAGGGTTCCTTGGTCGAGGTTATTTTGAGTACGGGAGAGAAACCCATATTCTCAAGTTCCTCAAGTACATAGTCAGAGAATCTGGAACTGCCAAAGAACACAAATTTTGTGTCTCTTGATGGGAGTATCTCTTGAATATTCTCGGCCTTGTCGATGAAAAGAATACCATTCAAGTGGTCTGTCTCGTGTTGGAAGATTTGCGCCAAGAGTCCGGATGCCCCTCTCTCAAGTAGTTTTCCGGTCTCGTCATATGCTCTCAAAGTAACTTTCTCGCTCCTTTTGACCTGCCCGTAAAGCCAGCGCACAGAGAGGCAACCCTCTTCCATCTGTCTCTTTTTTTTGGAGGTCTTGATTATCTCCGGATTGATGAAAACGAGGTCGTTAAGTTCTTTGTCAGTTTTGATTTTCCCAAAGTGGCTGATTAGGGCCAGTGCTTGACTGTTCACTATAAATATTCGCAAACTTTCTCCGATTTGCGGTGCGGCGATAGCCACTCCGTCTTTCTCGGAGTGGAGTGCTTCTTTCATTTTTTTTAAGATGTCTCGAATCTTTTTAGACCCAATGTTTTTAATGGGTACACTTTTAGTTGCCTCTCTTAATACTGGCGCGTCTCTTTGTAGAATTTTAGTTTTTGTCATTTTTTACTTTAAGACTGCCGAAAAAACATCGCGAAAAATTTGTACTCTGGGAACATCTTTTCAGTAAGTATGCCATGTCTTGGACAGAAAGGTGGGAGGTCTTGACCGCCACGGCTCTCATCGGCAGTTCCTTCATATCTAGTACCTTTCTCTCGGCATTAATTCGTCTATGGAACTCATCAAGTATTTTCAGTCTCGGATGCTTAAAGAGCATCTTAACATCGCGGTTTTTCAAGTTTTCGTCAAGAGATTTCATATGTGGACGACTTTATAGTGTAATTGTACGGTATTTTTATTTAACTTCTTTGATTCAATCAGCTCTAATTCAATATCAAAATTACCCTCAGCAAATACCTTTATTCCTTTTCCAAGTAACAACGGCTCAACATCTAAATAGATTTCATCTAGTAAATTTTCTTTTATAAATGAGGTGTTAAGTTGTCCTCCCCCTGCTAAAAAAGCCGTAACAAACCCTTTCTGTGCTAACGTTTTCAAAATTTCTTTTGGTGTCTGATTCGTAATTAAAACCTTATCGCCATACTTATTTTCTATTTGCTCATGAGAAACAACGACATTTAATGCATCTGTAAATGGTAATAATCCCGCTCGCGAAGCATACAAGTAAGTATTTTTACCCATAATAATATTGCCCGCACTTTTGCTGTGGTACTCAAATCCTTTCAAGTCTTCTTCCGAAGTCCATTCTGAATCACCATTTTCTCTTGCAATGTAGCCATTAACCGAGATTCCCATGTAAAGTATGACTTTCATTACAAAAAGTATACCAGGTTAGAATTGAATAATCCTGTAGTCTAAGTGAGATAGTTAGTCAGCTGCTTTTTGATAAATTTTCTACCAGAACCACTTTTTAGAAATACTTCTCTACCCTTTGCATCTTCTATATTTAAATACCCCTCACAATATATAAGTCTCCAATTTTCTTTTTTCTTTGTGGTTTTTGATCCATGTCCAGATTGATGCTCAGTCAATCTCTTCTTCAAATTAGATGTATAACCAATATACCAGCTTTTATCATTCTGACATTCTAAAACATAGATCCAGTACATAAATAATATTATACGGTATCCCGTAAAGGACGTGGATCGCGTAAAAGAGCAGCTCTCACGCGACACGTTCCACGGGACACGCTAAGACTAAGCCTCAGCTTCGTCCACTTGGCTCCTACCCCGTAAAGAAGTGGGCTTCCACGGGGTTACGGAGCCGCGTGGACTTACCTTGGCAAGTCTTTACGCGGGAACTATAGTATCATAATGCTCTAAGTAAGCTTTTTATGGCAAAAAAACTCGGCATCGACCTTGGCACTACCAATATCTTAGTCTTTGTTCCTGGTAAAGGCATTATTCTCAATGAGCCATCGGTAGTGGCGGTCTCTGAAGATAATAAAATTCTGGCCATCGGTATGGAGGCCAAGACTATGATTGGTCGAACGCCAGAGAACATTATTGCTTATCGGCCGATGAAGGACGGAGTTATTGCCGACTATCGCGTGACGGAAGCAATGCTTCGTTATTATATTGACCGAGCGCTTGGGAGATGGAACATTTTCAAGCCAGACGTCTTAATTTCGGTGCCAGCCGGAGTAACCTCTACCGAACGGCGCGCCGTAATTGAAGCGGCTATCAAGGCTGGGGCGAGAAATGCCTACGTCGTCAAGGAACCGATTCTAGCCGCCATTGGTGCGGGTATTTCCATTCAAGAGGCGACTGGTCATATGATTGTAGATATTGGTGGAGGAACCACGGACGTGGCGGTCATTTCTCTAGGTGGTATTGTTGCTTCCACTTCTATCAAAGTGGCCGGCAACAAGATGGATATTGCTATCACTGATTACATTAAGAAAAATTTTAACCTAGTCATTGGAGATAAAACAGCTGAAGATATAAAAATCACTGTAGGTTCTGCCATTTCACTTGATGAGGAACTTGTCATGTCAGTGAAGGGTAGAGATTTCGTACTCGGATTGCCGCGTACTATTGAGATCAAGACCAACGAAGTGGTCAAAGCGATTTCAAAAGAATTGCGTGAGATTATCAAGGCGGTTAAAGAAGTGCTTCAAGAAACTCCGCCGGAACTTTCCTCGGACATCATCGACCAAGGGATTATCATGACAGGTGGCTCTTCGCAATTGCGCAATTTCCCGGAACTGATGTTCCGTCGCACCGGCGTGAAGGCAGTTTTGGCTAAAGAGGCATATTTTTGTGTTGCTAAAGGCACAGGTGTGGCTTTGGAACATTTGGATATGTATAAAAAGAGCGTAATCGCAAAGAAATAGTGGCTATAAAATTTTTTATAGAAAAAGAGTTTGCTGGAGGACTTGGGCGGGCGGGAATTCTCGAGACCTTGCATGGAATCATCAACACTCCGGCGTTTGTGACTGTTGGAACGAAAGCGACAGTCAAAGCATTGACACCCGAGCAAGTTAAAGAGACTGGTGCACAGGTAGTGCTCGCGAATACCTATCACCTCTATCTCGAGCCGGGGGCGGAACGTATTAGAAGTTTCGGCGGATTGCATAAGTTTATGAATTGGTCTGGGCCTATTATGACCGATTCGGGCGGTTTTCAAGTTTTCTCTCTCGGCGCAGCGTATGGCAAACAAGTTTCTAAGATAGCTCGAGCCCAAACAAATTCTCATGTGTTAACCCGTCAAAATCCGATGGATTCCGATGTCGATGAGAATTTATTTGGAACTCTCGCTAAGGTTACTGATGACGGCGTCTCCTTCCGCTCACATTTGGATGGCTCACTTCATTACATCATGCCAGAGAAATCGATTGAGATTCAACATGATCTTGGTGCAGATATTATATTCGCTTTTGACGAGTGTACTTCTCCTAGAGAAACCTCCCGCTATCAAGAAGAAGCGCTCGAACGCACTCACCGCTGGGCCAAAAGAAGTCTCGACTATCATAATTCTCATGTTCTGCAGAACAATGGAATAAAGACACAGGCGTTGTTTGGTATAGTACAAGGCGGCAGGGAAGAATCACTTCGTAAAAGGTCAGCAGAGTTTATTAGTAGTCTGAACTTTGATGGTTTTGGCATTGGCGGCTCATTTATCAAAGAAGACATGGAAACGGTGGTGAAATGGGTCAACAAAATCTTACCTGCAGAGAAGCCGAGACATCTTCTTGGTATTGGTGAGCCGGAAGATTTGTTTATGGGGGTGGAGAATGGTGTCGATCTTTTCGATTGTGTAGCACCGACTAGGAATGGTCGTGGCGGAACACTCTACACTTCGCGGGGAAAAATAAATATCAGAAACGCGGAATTCAGAGAAGATGTCGGGCCTATAGATGCTGATTGCAGTTGTCCTGTCTGTGACCAGGGTGTCAACCTGCCAGGTCGACACCCTTACACTCGCGCTTATCTCTGTCATCTTTACCGCGCGCATGAAATGCTCGGCGGTACTCTCGGTTCGATGCATAATCTCTATTTCATCATCAATCTGGTTAAACGCATGCGCGAGAGTATTCTAAATGGCAATTTCCCAGAATTTAAAAAAGAGTTTCTGAAGGTGTATCATAGCTAAATGTCAGTTTTTAAAATTCATCAGGAATTCGAGCCGGCGGGGGACCAACCAAAGGCGATTAAAGAGCTGGTCGAGGGAATTAAAAAAGGTTACAGATACCAAACTCTTTTAGGTGTAACCGGTTCCGGCAAAACTTTCACAGTCGCCAATGTAATAGCAAAAATTAACAAACCGACACTTGTTATCGCGCATAACAAAACCCTAGCGGCGCAACTTGCCCAAGAGTATCGAGAATTTTTCCCAAACAACGCCGTACACTATTTCGTCTCCTACTATGACTTTTATCAACCGGAGGCATACATGCCTGTGACAGACACTTACATCGAGAAGGAAGCGATGATCAATGAAGAAATTGAACGCCTGCGTCACGCTTCCACTCAAGCTCTTCTCACGAGACCGGACGTGATTATTGTGGCTTCGGTCTCCTGTATTTATGGTTTGGGAAATCCGGAAGAATATGAGAAAGTAAATCTTAAACTGCAATTCGCGCAATATGTATCACGTTCCGATCTGATTCGTGATCTTATAAGTATTCACTTTACTCGCACAAATGCGGATGTGAATCCAGGTACCTTCCGAGCATTGGGAAATGCCGTTGAGCTTATGCCGGTGTCTGAACGAATAATTTACAGGATAGAAATTAATAATGAGAGAATTCAAAAAATTATTAAAATAGATCCGGTATCTAGAGTGGTTATCAGAGAGCTAGAAGTTTTATATTTATTTCCCGCCAAACACTTCATTACATCTGATGATGATGCTAAACGCGCTCTCTTGAGTATAAAGCAAGAACTCAATGAGCAATTAGTAAAATTAAATAAAGAGGGGAAATTATTGGAAGCAGAAAGATTAAAGAGAAGAACGACATACGACCTAGCAATGATTCGCGAGGTTGGCTATACCAATGGCATTGAAAATTATTCCAGACACTTTTCCGGTAAATCTGCCGGCGAGGCGCCCTATACTCTTCTAGATTATTTTCCTAAAAAGTCGGATGGCAGTCCAGACTTTCTGACCATCATCGACGAGTCGCATGTGGCTGTACCGCAAATAGGTGGAATGTATGCCGGAGACAAGTCGCGCAAAGACGTTTTAATTGAACACGGTTTCCGCCTGCCGAGCGCTCGGGACAACAGACCTTTACGATTTGAAGAATTCGAGGATCGGGTTGGGCGGATAATTTTCACCAGCGCCACGCCCGCCAAGTATGAAAAAGAAAAGAGTTTGAAAGTGGTTGAACAGGTCATCCGCCCTACAGGATTGGTCGATCCGGAGGTAGCGGTACGACCGATACAGAGTAAAGGTAATTACAAAGGACAAGTACATAACTTTATAACAGAGGCCGGACGGGCGATAGAGAAAGGTGGGCGAGTGATTGCCACCACTTTGACCAAAAAGATGGCGGAAGATTTGAGTGAATTTTTGAAAGACCAAAAAATAAATGCGCGATATTTGCATAGTGAAATTAAAACTATCGAGAGAATTGAGATATTAACTGCTTTTCGCCGTGGTGAATTCGATTGTCTGGTTGGAGTTAATCTCTTGAGAGAGGGCCTGGATTTACCCGAAGTGACTCTGATAGGAATTTTGGATGCGGACAAAGAAGGTTTCCTGCGAAGTGATACTTCCTTGATACAGATTATCGGACGGGCGGCGCGCAATGTGGAGGGCAGAGTTATCCTATATGCGGATACTGTAACTGGTTCGATGGAACGAGCGATAGACGAAACAGCGCGTCGTCGTAAGATACAGACCGAATACAATAAAAAGCATGGCATCACTCCAAAAACCATAATTAAAAAAATCAAAGATATTACCGACACGTTGGAATGCGAGCACCGATCTGCGGTTAACTTACTGCTTGAAACCGACGGAAAACTCTTTGCTAAAAACCCGAAAAAATTGATAAAGATGAAAAAAAGAGAAATGGAAGAAGTTGTGCGCGACCTCGACTTCGAATCCGCGGCCATCTTGCGGGATGAAATTAGAGAACTTGAGAAACGTCTGTAGTTAAGTTACCATGGACACCCTCACCCTATGAGTCGATTCGGGGTGTCTTTCTATATGAATAAAAAAAATTTAAAGGAAGATTTAATTGTAGTCAGGGGTGCGCGGACGCATAATCTCAAAAACATTACCGTGGAGATGCCGCGCAATAAAATGATTGCGTTTACCGGCCTCTCCGGTTCGGGCAAATCTTCTCTTGCCTTTGATACCATTTTTGCTGAAGGGCAGAGACGTTATGTGGAATCACTTTCGTCCTATGCGCGGCAATTCTTGCGACAGATGCAGAAGCCGGACGTGGATGAAATTATTGGTTTATCGCCGGCCATCTCCATCGACCAGAAAAGTCGCTCTAATAATCCGCGTTCGACTGTCGCGACCATTACCGAGATTTACGATTATCTGCGTATTCTATACGCGCGTATTGGTCGACCACATTGTCTTGTGTGTGGGGCTGAAATTAAGAAGCTCTCAAATGAAGAGATTAAAAATTTTATATTGGAAAGGATGTCAAGGGTGACCCTTGACATCCTTGACATTGAGATTTGGTCGCCAATTGTGCGAGGTAGGAAGGGAGAGTATTACCAGCTTCTCTATGACCTCCTTGGCAAGGGCTATAGCGAAGTAATGGTAGATGGCAAAAGATATTCTTTGCGCGAACGCATCGCTCTCACTAAAACCAAAAAGCACGAAATCTCTGTGCTTGTGGATTCCATAAATCTGAAAGAAGAGTCGGCTGACGAGAGATTAAGCGAGGCCATAGAGAAGGCAATACACGAGTCCGATGGTCTTTTGGTATTGCGTCTCGGCGAAGAAGAACATCTGCTCTCAGCCAAGTGGGCCTGTCCCAAAGACGGTTTCTCTTTCCCGGAGATAGAGCCGCGCCTTTTTTCTTTCAACTCTCCATATGGCGCTTGCCCTGATTGTAATGGTCTGGGTACTAAATATCTCTTTGGTAGCGAACCTTGTGAACGCTGTCATGGCAGTCGTCTTCGAGCAGAGACTTTGAATATATTGATAGGAAATAAAAATATTGTTGAGCTTACCGCGCTTTCTATTAAAGATTGTGATGAATTTTTCTCCGCTCTTCAAATTGGCGGATCCGCCTCTGGCGGAAAAAAATTGACTATTCGCGAAAAAAATATTTCCAAAGTGATAACCAAGGAAATAGAGGCTCGCCTTTCCTTCATGCTCGATGTCGGTATTGATTACCTATCACTTGACCGCAAGGCCCACACTCTTTCCGGCGGGGAAGCTCAACGCATACGCCTAGCCTCGCAACTCGGCTCAGGTTTGGTCGGCGCGCTTTATGTGCTTGACGAACCAACTATTGGCCTTCACGCTCGGGATAACGCCCGCCTAATTAAAACTCTCTTGAATCTGCGTGATTTGGGCAACACTATCATCGTGGTCGAGCACGATGAAGAGACTATTTATTCCTCGGATTACTTAGTTGATATCGGTCCGGGAGCCGGTGTCCACGGCGGGGAAATAGTGGTGGCAGGCGATCTCAATGAACTTCTTTTGGAAAAGAAAAATGAGAGTAAGTCTCTAACTTTAGCTTATTTGCGCGGAGAGAAGAGCATCGAAATACCAGGGAAACGTAGGGTTGCGGAGAAAGGTAAAATCGCTATTCGTGCAGGGAAAATATTCAACATCAAACATATGAATGTTGATATTCCGCTCGGCCAATTAGTAGTGGTTACGGGTGTTTCGGGTTCTGGCAAATCATCTTTCGTCTATGAAATTCTTCACAAAAATCTTTTGGCTCGACTCGACAGACGTTACCGAAATGCCAAAATCTTCAATTGTCAATCTTTTACTGGCTCTGAATATCTGGGCCGTGTAATTTCTGTAGATCAGTCGCCGATCGGTCGGACTCCGCGCTCGAATCCCGCTACTTACACCGGCGCTTTCACCTTCATCCGCGAACTTTTTGCCGAGACGGTAGAGGCTCGGGCGCGCGGTTGGAAGGCGAACAGATTCTCTTTCAATGTCAAAGGCGGCCGGTGCGAGACCTGTCAGGGCAACGGTATGATTGAGGTGGAAATGCATTTCTTGCCGACGGTTTACGTGCCGTGTGATGTCTGCCTCGGTAAGCGTTTTATGAAAGAAACTCTCGAAGTAAAATATAACCATAAAAATATTTATAATGTTCTTGAGATGACTGTGGAAGAAGCTCTGGTGTTCTTTGAAGATATTCCGGCCATTTACGACAGACTCAAGAGTCTGAATGATGTTGGTCTCGGCTATTTGGCGCTTGGCCAGTCTGCCACTACACTTTCCGGCGGAGAGGCACAGAGAGTAAAGATTGCTTCTGAACTCTACCGACCCCATCTGCAAAAGACGATTTACCTCCTAGACGAGCCGACTATCGGTCTTCACTACGAAGATGTCAAAAAATTGATTGAAATTCTCCAGAAATTGGTGGACAAAGGTAACACGGTTGTGGTTATCGAACATAACTTAGATTTTATAAAAAGTGCTGATTACGTGCTTGATATCGGTCCAGAAGCGGGTGATGAAGGGGGAAAACTGGTTGCTCAAGGAACTCCAGAAGAAGTGGCCAACACTGATACTCATACCGGCAAGTACTTAAGGAAAATTTTACGCAAAAAATGAAATCCACCGACCTCAAACAATTCAATTTACCAGACACGCCTGGAATTTACTTTTTTAAAAGTGGAAAGAAAATTTTATACATAGGGAAGGCGACCAGTCTCAAAGATAGAGTTAAGAGTTATTTCGCGCGTAATATTCTCCTGACGAGAAGTCCTCTGATTGTTAAAATGTTGGAAGAAGCAAACAAAATTGAATTTATCCAAACAGATTCGGTGCTTGAAGCATTGCTTCTCGAAGCTCATGAGATAAAAAAATATCAGCCAATTTACAATTCCAAAGAGAAAGATGACAAAAGTTATAACTACGTGACGATTACCAAAGAGGATTTCCCGCGCTTGCTAATTGTTCGAGGAAGAGACTTGCAGTACGGCTTGCCCCGCGAAGCCTTGGCGGAGTGGGGACCGTTTCCTCACGGAGGAGAATTGAAAGAAGCGCTTAAAATTATCAGAAAAATTTTTCCATATCGCGACGATAAGTGTAAATTAAATAATAAACCTTGTTTCAATGCTCAAATTGGTCTCTGTCCGGGGCCGTGTGTCAAATGGATTCTGAAAAAAGATTACAGAAAAATCATTAGGCATCTCAAACTCTTTTTTGAAGCAAAAAAGCCTGAACTCATAAAGTCTCTAGAGAAAGAGATGCAAATGTTTGCTAAAGAACACAAATTCGAAAATGCCGAAAAAGTTAAGAGAAAAATCTTTGCTCTGGAACATATCCAAGATATCGCATTAATGAAAAATGATTTTAAATCTGAAATCTTAAATCCTAAATCTACGTTTAGGATTGAGGCATACGACATTGCCCATATCTCCGGCAAAGATGTAGTTGGGGTAATGACCGTGGTCGAAGATGGAGAACTGGCGAAGAGCCAATATCGAAAGTTCAAAATTAACCATGATAGAAATGACGACACTGCCAATTTACAAGAAGTGCTTAAAAGGCGGTTTACTCATCCGGAGTGGAAGTTTCCCGATCTTGTGGTGGTGGATGGCGGTAAGGGGCAGATAAATGTGGCAATAGAGGCGATAAAGAAAGTCGGTTTAAATATCGAAGTGGTCTCTGTGGTTAAAGATGAGAGGCATAAAGCCAGAGAAATCATTGGTAATAAAAAGCATTCTAGAGAAATACTCTTAGCAAACTTCGAAGCTCACCGCTTTGCTATTGGCTATCACCAAAAGTTACGTGGGAAAGAATTTCGGATATAATGTAGTCATGAGTCTTTCTTCAAAAATTAGAGTGGCGGTGTTACGTGGTGGACAATCTCTCGGCTATAGCGCTTCTCTTAAAACAGGTGAGCATGTGCTATCCGCTCTGCGCGAGATGTCGGAAACCTATGAACCGGTAGACATTTTTATTTCTATAGGTGGGGAATGGCATCGTGAGGGATTAGTCGAAGAGCCGCATCGTGCCCTGCGGTATGTAGATGTGGTCTGGAACGCGCTCCATGGTTCCTATGGGGAGGATGGTCAAGTACAGAGAATTCTCGAAGGTATACAAATTCCTTTTACAGGCTCAAGTGCTGTTGCCTCGGCGCTTAGCATGAATAAAGAGATGGCGAAAAATCTCTATCGAAGACATTTACTTCTCACTCCGGCACATGCGCTTATTACTAAAAATAACTTAAGTGAAGACAAATTAATTCATATCTTTAGAAACTATCTATATCCAATGATAGTTAAACCAACAGATGCGGGTGAGTCTCTGGGCGTGTGTAAGGTAACAACCTTCCACGAACTCAAGCAAGCAATCGAAGAAACCTTCAAATACTCACCGCGAGTCTTAGTGGAAGAATTTATCAAGGGTAATGAAGTGTCTTGCGTCGTTATCGAAGAGGGTAAAGAGGAGAAGATTTATGCTTTTCTACCATCGAGTGAATCCAAATTAATAGTAGAGGAAAACAAAAAGATAGAAGAGATGGCCAAGCGGGCCCACGAAGTGCTCGGATTACGCCACTACTCCAGTTCCGACTTCATCATCACACCAAAAAAGAATATTTATATATTGGAGACCAACTCACTGCCGGTATTTCATAAAAATTCTCTTATGTATAGTTCGCTCAAGAATACTGGTTGGCGACCACGTGATTTCGTAGACCACATCCTCAAGCTTGCGGTGCAATAAAGAAGAACGCGCCCTGAAATACTCGGGGCGCGTTCGGTATTCGCGATCACTGCAACAGATACGCGATGGCGTCTGTTGCACTGTAAGAACTGTCTTCATTTCGCATGAGGTGATGTAAGAAACTCACATCATCTCCTATCGTGAAGATGGGGGACTCACTCGGATTGCCAAGTCCAACGGCTGAGAAAAGTCCATTGCACAAACAACGTGCGTTTGCCACATCTTCGAGTTTCCCGCCTTTTCGGAGATACTCGTTAATGGGCTCACTTGGGCAACGGAAGTCGATCTTGCCATCGCTTCGTTTATATGGGACGAGCAAAGCAGACAAATCACATACCCGCGTGCGAGCATCGTAGATCGCTTGGTCGGATTGCGTACCAGACAGCTGCGCAACTTTGAACGGGAATCCAGTTGGTGATACTTGCGCATCTGTACGGACAATGAGTGCGCCTCGGTAACCAAGGCGCCTCATTTCAGCACGAAACGAGGGTCTCATGCCGGAATCCTCGCTAAGTGCGAAGATCGAACCGGCTTGAATGCCGACGGCGCCGAGTGACTTCGCTTTCGCGAGGCCTTGGGGCGATGCAAATGATCCGCCAATCCAAAATGGAATGCCAAGAGCCGTTAGCTTCTCGAAAGCCACCTCGTCTTTTGGCCCATAGATGGGCTGACCACTTTCGTCAAAAACTCCTTTTACTCGGGGCGGTGCATTGTGACCACCAGCAGTTGGTAGTTCAATGACGAATCCTTGGATACTTCCAGACGGCAGACGTTTGGCCATGAATGATGCCAACACGTCTGTCGAGACGATTGGTAGAAATCCTGGACGCTTGAGTTCGGGGAGCTTCGTCTTGAAGAAGGTGCTCGGATTGAAACTGATTGTTTCAGTCCCATCTTTACTTCCTTCCACCAGAACACGATAGTTCGGGGTGTCTCCTGACGCGATCGCATCGAGTACACCCGGAATCTGGAGCGTGATGCCTGCTCCCATCGTGACATAATCGACGCCGGCGAGCATTGCCCCTGTGAGATGAAAGATGTGCGGAATCTGAATTTTCTCCAAGTAGTTCACACTGATTGGCCCATCGTGTTTCTCTTTGGCAAGCCACACAAAAGCGAAGCTCGCCGCTACCGTAAGGGCAATCAGGTCTGAACGTGGTTGCAAACTGAATGCTGGTACCTTCTTGAATTCCTGATTTGGAGGAATGCCACCATCAACAAAATACTTTCTGATGATCTGTCCAACTACTCCCTGAAACGGAAAATGTGCTAGCGCACGTCGGTATTGGCCACCCGGGTCTCCCATCTGGAGAATTCGGGCGAGCAATCGTTCTGCGCCGACACACGAAACTGTGCCGAGAGCACCACCGCGAGAACAGAGATTAGCAAGTAATGGAGTCGATATGTAGACTCCCATGCCACCTTGGATGACGGATCGATTCATAAGATCCCCCCTGAAAGAACTGATTAATATTTTGGCAGATAAACTGCTCTCACTAAATCTTAACAAAATTTAACAAACTTGTGATTTAGTAGACCATATTCTCAAGTTTGTGGTCGAGGTCAATCTTTCTTCAAATTCGGAATTGTGGACCTAGGCGGAATCGGACCGCCGTTTCAGCAATGCGAATGCTGTGTTCTGCCACTGAACTATAGGCCCTGTCTAGAAACTGTGGACCTACGGGGAGTCGCACCCCGGACTTGGCCATGCCATGGCCACGTGTTACTGCTATACCATAGGCCCTCTATTACTAACTTTTAGCTGTTAGGTACTAACTACTAGCTTAAAATACAAATTAAAATATAGCATAAATGAATTTTTTACGGTATCCTAGACATTCAAGCTAGAAGCTATAAGCTAAAACCTAGCAACTAGTGTGAAGGGCCCTTAGCTTAGTTGGTAGAGCGCCTCATTTGCAATGAGGAGGTCAGCGGTTCGAATCCGCTAGGGTCCACCAAATTTGATTTGCCGATTGTTCCGCTCAAAACTGTTTGATTTTTCTTCCAGTACTTCGTTTAGATAGTTTTTAAGCCGCTTTTGACAAATTATCTACTGTTTCTTTCCCATTTTCAGTTGTTTTTGGAACTGAAGTCTTGAACTGTGGGCCGATTGAAGGTAAATCCAGATTATGCTTTTTTGCAAATGCCTTAACTGCGGGATGATCAGTGCCAAATTCAGCAATTATTTTTTCGAAATCAGCGGCATTTTCTATGCGTTCTGTCGATTCATTAATTGACACTTCAGATTCTGATGTAGTTTCGAGACTCATATGTTAATAAGTTATTAAATACCACTAATATCTTAACATATCCTTCTGGAAAAAGATTCGTGTAAATGCTAAAGTAGCACAACTAATGAATAAAATTGATTTCAAAAAAGCACTATTGCCCCTCTCGGTCTTAGGAATTTTCCTTCTGATTTATCTTGCTTGGAGATTCTTTGGTTTGCCACCACAGGCGGAGTTGATTGAGATTGCGCGATTTTATTTTGATAGATATGGTCTCGCTATCTTACTTGTAAGTTCTCTGATCGAGGGTACGGTTTTAGTCGGTTGGTATTATCCCGGCAGTCTGGTCATTTTTCTCGGAGTGATTCTCGCGGGTCAAGATATTTCAAAAGTAGTGGAAGCGGTGGCGATTATTACTTTAGGACTCTTTTTCGCCTACATTTTCAACTTCCTTCTCGGTAAGTACGGTTGGTATCGTCTGCTCCTAAAATTTGGATTGAAAGAGGCACTCGAAGATGCCAAGGAGCGAGTAACTAAACATGGTCTGGCCGCCATCTTTATGAGTTACTGGCAACCGAATCTTGCCGCACTCGTCGCTACTTCGGCCGGTATTCTGGATTTCTCCTTCAAAAAGTTTTTCGTTCTATCATTTCTGGCTGCTACGCTCTGGAACACTTTCTGGGGAATACTTGTCTATATCATTGGCGAAGAGGCGCTCTCACTTGTGGGTATTAAATTTGTTCTTTTGGCTATTTTCCTCTGGATAATTTACAGAATTTGGAATGAGACGAAGAAAGGAGTGGCAACGAACATTGATGTGCCCACTCCTTGACTTTTTAAATAACCGTGATAAGCTCGTGAGCGGATTATCAACCCTTGAAGGGAGTGTGAAATGTTGCGAGTGCTGATAGCGGAAGACAATTGGTCGGCACGTGAAAATCTGGTACATTCTCTGAAACTCGAGGGTCACGTTGTTGTATCGGTTGGAGATGGTCAGACGGCTTGGGATCTTCTTGACCAAGGAGAAAAGTTTGACCTCATCATGTCGGATAACGACATGCCGAACATGACTGGGGTCGAGCTTCTCCGACGAGTAAGGATGGACAAACGAACGGCTCATATACCCTTTGCTCTCATGAGTGGGTGGATGACTGTTTCGGGACACGATTCGACTGATCTCGAGAAGATGTGTGCCGAATTTCAGGCCACCTTCGTCGAGAAGCCGTTTGATTTCGAAGTTGTTATCATCAAACTGCTGGGATTCAAGAGAGAAGTCGACGACTCGTAATACAGTCAGTCTCCTGGAGCCCCGCGCCTCCGCCCTAGGCGGATGGCGCGTGGCTCTTTTCATGCTACAATGGTGGGTGGTACCTCATTTAACCATTAGAATCATAAAATATGGACAAAGTTATTGGATATTGTGTTAAGTGCAAGACTAAACGGGAAATGAAAGACGTGCAGATAGTTGAGATCAAGCCGGGCCGCCCAGCTGCTAAAGGTAAGTGCTCTGTTTGTGGCACAGGTATGTACAAAATTCTCGGTAAGGATGATGCTGCTAAACTAAAGAAGTCAGCATAAGTTTATTTAAATGGGAGAAAAAACAAGCCCCCGCGCTCGAAATATTGGCGCGGGGGCTTGTTCGTGGCCTAAGACTGACCCATTGATGATTGGGTATCACGATAGAGAATGGGGCAGGCCGGTTCGAAGTGATAGAAAAATTTTCGAGTTTCTCGTGCTCGAGAGTGCGCAAGCCGGGCTTTCATGGTTGATCGTCTTGCGCAAGAGGGAGGGATACAGGCGGGCGTTCGCAGGTTTCGAACCACGCCTTGTGGCGCGGTTCGGCAAGCGAGATGTCGTGAGACTTCTCAAAGATGCAAGCGTTATCAGAAATCGGCTCAAGATAGAAGCGGTCATCAACAATGCTAAGAGGTTCCTAGAGGTGCAGAAAGAGTTTAACACTTTCAGTAAGTACATGTGGAGTTTTGTTGGTGAAAAACCGATTGATGGCAGAAAGAAGAATTTAAAAGATTTACCAATTACCACCAGAGAGTCAGAGATGCTTGCTAATGATTTAAGGCGACGCGGGTTCAAATTTCTCGGCCCGACTATTGTCTATGCGCATATGCAAGCGGTTGGTATGATCAATGACCACATTCAGTCCTGCTTTCGTTATAAAGAATTGAAAAAATTATGAATACGACCGCAGCCCAAGGCGGGCTACGGTCGCGTGACTCACGGAATCAGAAGAACGAACCGGTTCTCGTAGAGTTCCCTGTTCAGTTTCTTGTAAGCGCTTGTCCAGATAGAGAAGTTGTTGGAAAGTCTGTTATAGAGTTCCCGCTCCTGTCGACTGCCGGCATATTGTCCGGCTTGTCTGTAGAAAGACTGACCAAGCTTCCCATACCACTGCAAGTTGTACCGGCGCGCCATCTGGTTGGGGAATATCCCCAACAAGAACAGACTCTGAGCTCCGGCGAGCGCCAGAAGTGCCGGGTCTCTCAAGTCACTTCCCGGGAGAACGAAGTGGTCGAAAATTTCTGACAAACTCGAGAAGGGTGGCATGTCGACCATGTCGCAACTAGACGTCTGGGCGAAACTCGCTAGAATGCTTGCTGTATACTTGGTTTCGGCATCCACCACCTTTTCGGCAGGAACTCTGTCTCGGAGCCCGAGGTAGAAGAAATTAAACGTCTCCTTTTTGTCCACTTTCAGCAGTTCTTGGAAGTCTCCCACTAGTAAACCTCCTGTACGTTTCTATCCAGCATTCTAAATTTATCGCTTCCAAATTGCAACCAAATTCCCCAAAATTCCTAAATCGATTTGTTATGTTAAAATAGTTTTAACTTAAAAATTAATTATCCACAAACAAAAGTTCAAAGGTATCCGAAAGAAAAATAATCCTCTCCAACATATCTCTAGTTCGCTCGAAATAGGAGAATAAAGAATTTTTTGAAATTAGTGTTAAAATGCTCATATGAATCTGAAAATGATCATGCTGGTCGCGCTTGGTGTGGCATTGATCTTGGTTGGGGCGGCACTACTTGTACGGTCAGAATTTTCGAATTCTCCTAATCCGCCTAGATTGGTGGCTTGTACTGCCGATGCTATGCAATGTCCCGACGGTAGCTGGGTTGGTCGCACCGGTCCAAATTGTGAGTTTGTATGTTCTGGAGGGTAGCACTTAACGTTCTTGTCATTTTTATTTTCGTCGCAGCTTTTGGCGTGTGGGGTTATCCAATACTCATCGGATCTCCCGCCGCATGTGAAAAGCCCATTATCTATACTATTGGCACTTTTGATAGAAGATTCAACATCTCGCAAAAAGATTTTTTAGCTGCGCTTGCTGAAGCCGAATCAGTTTGGGAGAAGCCGTCTGGCATCGAACTCTTTACCTACGACCCGGCGAGAGCCGAGTTGGTCATCAATCTTATTTATGACTATCGCCAAGAAGTGACAAGCACTCTTTCCGGCCTTGAGAATGCTGTAGAGAAAGACAAGGCAACGTACAATGCTCTAGAGACGAGGTACGCAACTTTAAAAGCCGAATACAATAGCGCGAAAAGTGTCTATGACACGCGCGTCAAGGCGTTTGATGATGCGAATGCCACCTACCAGAGACAAGTTGAATCTTGGAACAGAGGCAAAAAGACTTCCAAGCCTCAATTTGACCAGCTGGAAACTGCCAGAGCTGCATTAGAAACGGAGATAATAAAATTGAAAGTCCTGGAGGCACGACTCAATGAGATGGTCGGCGAAATCAATTCACTGGTAGGAATACTCAATCGTTTGGTCAAATCACTTAATCTAAACGTTGAGACGTACAATACCATCGGCGCTTCGCGGGGCGAGTCGTTTACCGGAGGAATTTATTATAGCGATGAAGTCAAGCGGGGTATTGATATTTACGAATTCAGCAATCGGGAGAAGCTGGTGCGGGTTATGGCTCATGAGCTCGGTCATGCTCTCGGTATTGAACATGTCGATGATCCAGAAGCTATCATGTATTATCTCAACGAAGGTGATGCCGAAGTTTTAACCAAAGCCGACCTCGCAGCCCTGCAAGTACTCTGTTATACTAAAGATATTAAGAATTGATAAAAAATTTATGGCAAAAGGCAATAATGCTCAAAGGAAAGAGAAAAAGAAACCAAAGAAGAACAAGCAAAAATAGTTCGACAAACTCACTATAAATAGCAATGGGAATATTTAAAAACTTTCTGCTCAAGCAGGCGCTGAAGTCGAAGATGAAAGATGTGCCAGAGGCCGAGCGGGAGAAACTGCTTGCGCTCATGGAAAAGGATCCCGAACTCTTCAAAAAAATTGGCGAAAAGGTGCAAAAACGGGTGAAATCCGGACAGAGCGAGATGGCGGCTACGATGGTAGTTATGCGCGAACATCAATCAGAGTTGCAGAAGTTAATGCGTTAAATAGAATTATGCTTGGATTAAAACAGAAACCAAAGAAAATTTTCGTTTTGCTTGGTCATCCGGACGAAGATAGTTTCAACTGCACTCTCGCCGACGAATATCAGAGGGGAGTAGAGGAGGCTGGCCACGAGGTGCGTCGCATGAATATAAGTGATATGCAGTTTGATCCCATTCTTCACCATGGATATAGATTAATTCAGGAACTTGAACCGGACCTACTCTCATTCCAAGAAAATATGCGTTGGTGTGAGCACTTCGTTGTTTTTTATCCGTCGTGGTGGTCCACCATGCCTGCCTTGGTCAAAGGACTTTTTGACAGGGTTTGGTTACCGGGATTTGCTTACAAATTTACCAGTGATTATACTTGGAAGAAATTACTCAAAGGTCGGAGCGCCACTATGGTTGTCACTTCCGACACCATTCCTTTTGCCCAGACTATTCTCTTCGGAGACACTATTAATGAACTGAAACGCGGCATACTTTGGTTTGCAGGATTCTCGCCCATCTATGTGCGCCGGTTCGGATATTTGAAACACTTTGGCGGTACTGGCCGGCGTGAACGCATCAAGCGCAAAGTATATAATCTCGGCCGGAGGGCGAAGTAACCCTAGATACTAGTGGTAGTGGCAGTTAAGAGCGGAGTGGTAGTTGCATTGCCACTTCCATCTACAGAACGTATCATCAAGTGATAAACAGTTTGAGGAAGAAGGCCCACTAATGATATCAGATGGTTTAACGTTAGAGTGAGATTTTCCATGAAGTTGGTTGAGGTTGCGTTTATGTCTATGTCGGAAGATGTACTGTAGAAGATTTTCGAAGTGGCTGGTTCATTGGTATTCCAGCTTACGTTAATGGTAGAAGTGCCGACCGGCGTGGCCACATTCGTTATAACCGGAGGAATAACGTCAGGTGGTACTGGAATCGGAATATTGGTGTGGAATGAAATCTCTGAAGAAGTGCCAGTATTGCCGGCGTTATCTTTTGAACGGGCAATCAGATAGTAAGTGGTTGAGGCGGTAAGACCAGTGATGGTTATATTGTGATTCTTGATCTTAGCGCTTTCAGACGCACTTGGAATAGAAGAACTGTTGATGTCAATACCGGGCGAAGTGCTCCAGAAGACGGTGCTATTTGACTTCTCATTGGTATGCCAAGTGATAATGGCCGTAGTGGTGGCTGGAGCGGTAGAGAGGTTAGTGATGATGGGTGCAGTAGTGTCAGGTGTTGTCGAAGAAATCTGACCGGTAAATGTGGCTTCAAAACCGACTATTCTTAAGCACTCTACATAGAAGTTAACACTGTTGTTTCCAAGATTTCTGAATTTGAACAGGTTTTTGAAAGCCTTTCTACACAACTTATTGGTGTTCCTTTCATCTTTTCTATCAGATTTGTCTGACTTATTGTTATCATCGTCATTATCGTGACGACCTAAATTTGTTAGATGTTGGGACTGTTTCTCTCTCTCATTGTGTCCTTTTCCTTTGCCATTACCGTTGCCATTATTAGCGTAAGATAGTGTAGGAAAAAATCCCAACCCTAAGATCAAGATTAAGGAAAGAGCGGCCCCTTTTCTGATAAGCTGATTCATCATAAGTATTTATTAATTTTTTAGTTTGCGTTCTAATGAGACGCTTACGCGCCACGTTCATGATGACGTAGTGGGACTTTACCTCTTTCATAGACAATAATGAAAGAATATGGGTAGATATACGTCATGCTTATCGATGGTGATAGAAAGCGCTTTACGGATATTTATAACCGAGAGTCTGACTCTTTGTTTCGCTTTTGCCTGCTTAGGGTATCTGATAGAGAGAAAGCTCTTGATCTTACCCAAGAATCGTTTACCCGTCTTTGGAGCTCTATGGTTCTCGGCAAAAAGATTGATAATCCGAGAGCTCTACTTTATACAGTTGCGCGCAATCTCATCATTGATTGGTATAGACGGATCAAATCAGTTTCTCTGGAAGGGCTATCAGAAAAAGACGAAGATAGAGAATTCGACCCTCCGGATGAGAAGGCGACTCTGGAGATAGAGATTAGTGCTGATTCCAGTCGAGTGCTCTTGCTCTTGGAGAAGCTTGAGCCATATTATAGAGAAGTTATTCATCTTCGATACGTAGAAGATTTGTCGCCAAAGGATATCGCAGAAATCTTAAAGCTTAATGCCAATACGGTCTCGGTGCGCATCACTCGAGGATTGGAGGCGCTACGTAGACTCATAGGTGTCTCAAAACATAAGCATGACTGAAGATAATTTTAAAAAAGGAATAGAAGGGTTAAAAAGTATCCGCATGACGAGTGTGGAGAAAGCTCGCATACTCGAAAGAGTTTTTGCCACCCCGATAAAATCTCCGTACATGAAGCGTATTCCTGCGTTTGCATATGTGTATTCTCTGATTATGATACTTTCATTCAGCGGAGCCACGTACGTATCTGGCAGAGCTTTGCCGGGAGATACTCTCTATCCTTTAAAGATCAAAGTTGTCGAACCAATGTTGGATGCGGTTTATAGAACGCCGGAGGAAAAGATTGTATGGGAAGAGCAGAAAGTAACGCGGCGCATAGAAGAAGCGGAGAAGCTTCTAGAGAAAAACGAACTGGACGACGAGAGATTGGAAGCGCTTGAGCGAAGTATAGAGAAAAGTTCCACCGCTTTCGCCAAGGCGGCAAATGTTGTTGCTTCTTCCACAACCACTTCTTCTTCATCTGCCAGAGAGAAAACGAAGAGTCTAAAGCAAGAATTTCGCAAGAAAATAAATGAACGTCAAGAGGTGAAAGTTGAAATAACGAATACAGCGACCACATCGGATAGTCAGGGCGGTGACAGTAGGAGCGGATTTTCAGACAGAAATCGCAACAATCAGAAAGAGAAAATAAAAAGACTCAAAGATATGGCTATAAGATTCGTGGGCGAAGAAGATGAGAATGATAACGATAATGACCGATCAGAAAATGAAAACAAAAATAAGAATAAAGACAATGAAGGTGATGACTAAGTGCATCCTATTTGAATTTAAGGACTCCCTCTCCACGGAAATTGTTCGGGAATAAGTAAAATATGCTATAGTGCTTACATGAAAAGAAAAATATCAAATAAGATGGTCTCTTTTGTGATTGAATTCGAACGCGAAACTGACAAGCGTTGGATTGCTGATATACCGAGACTGCCGGGAGTGATGGCATACGGTGCTACTAAAGAAGAAGCACAAAAAAAAGTTTTTGCTATTGCTCTGCGCACTCTAGCAGATAAGGTTGAGCAAGGCATCACTCCTACACCTGTGGCTCGACTGTTTACTCATGAAATGGCGCGCAGCTAAAGCTTCAAAGATCTTGAGGTCTTTATTAAAGATAGGTTGGTCCATAAGAAGACAAAAAGGTTCTCATAAGATTCTGGAGAGAAACGGCTGGCCTGATTTTACTTTCGCTTTTCATGATAAAGAAGAAATTGGTCCACGCATGCTCTCCCGTATCTCTAAACATACTGGTTTACTGCCAAAAGATTTGTAAATTATGAGTAAAACCCAGATAGGTATGAGGTGAACGCAAGACAACATCTTATCCTAGATAACCCCGTGCGCGATATCTTTACGACAAAGTGCATTCCGTTTGAATTCAAGATCAAGGTACCTCCTCCAATAAAATTGTTTGGGAATCCTTAAGACCTTAAGATGATCTAGGGAATTCTTGAGTGCTGTATAATGTTTTGATGGAAATAAAATCCACTCTCACCAATGGCTCTGGTCAAGTGCTCGATATTGTCTATAAAGAAGATGATCCGTTGGCTAATCTTGGAGACGGGATTCTTCAAGGCGTACACGCTTTTTGTTTTTACGGAGATAAAATGGTTTTAGTTCATCATTCTAAGAGCAACTGGATGCCGCCTGGCGGGGGCATTGAGCTGGGGGAATCGTACGAGGAGGCAGTAGTAAGAGAAGTCAGAGAAGAAACAAATATGAAAGTGATCCATCAAGAACTTATCGGCTTTCAAGATATTTATGAACCTGATAGAATTGTGCGCCAAACAAGAAGTTTTTGTACAGTTGAACCTACTGGTGATTTTATTTCTGATCCTGACGGAGAAGTATCAGAAATTAAACTTATTGATCCTAAAGATTACAAAAAGTACTTTGGTTGGGGTGAAATAGGGGAGAGAATAATGAAAAGAGCACTTACTATGATGGGTAATTATCGCTAATGGTAATAAAAACAAAACTTTTGGGAAGCAACGGGGTTGAATATATTGTTGAATATTTTGACGCCAACTCTTTCGATAGTCTACCGGAAGATAAGTTAAGCCAATCATACGGGGTATGTTTTTACGAAGATAAACTGGTAATTGGTTTCGGCGGCATGAAGAAAGGTTGGGGACTTATTGGGGGTAGTATCGAAGACTGGGAAACGGCCGAGGAGGCTCTACGCCGGGAGATCAAAGAAGAATCTAATATGGAAATTTTGTCATTTCTGCCGATAGGCTACCAGAAAGTAACAGACAAAAAAGGCGGTAAGGTTTTTTATCAATTAAGGTATGTGTGCAAAGTCAGACCCTTTGGCGAATTTGTGATCGACGGTGGCGATAGCGAGTCTGGAAAAGGGATTACCGAAATCAAACTCATCAATCCCAAGGATTATAAAAAATACTTTGATTGGGGCGAGATTGGAGACAGAATAATTGAAAGAGCCATTAAAATGACAAAATAATGAGTTATATTGCATTAATAAAATATTTGTAGTATAATTTTAGTTAGAATAGTTCCTCAAAGTTACGAAAGGCAGGCTACAAAATGCCGTCGATACAGGCAAAGATAGTAGGAGATTTCTGCAATTTGCGCTGCACTTACTGTCGTGATCGCAATTTCGATCAGGGTGGAAAACGGGTGATGTCGCCAGAAGTTTTGCAGGCGCTCATAAGTTCCCTGGCAAAGTTGCCACAAGGTTTGCAGCGCATGCATTGGCTGGGAGGGGAGCCTACTCTTGCTGGACTGGACTTCTTCAGAGAAGTTGTCAGACTTCAGCAAGAACAGGGGCACAAGCCATGGATTAACACAATCCAAACCAACGCAACCCTCGTCGACCAGGAATGGGCCGAGTTTTTCCAGACACACAACTTCAAGGTTGGTGTGAGTGTTGATGGCACTTCCCAGACACATGACACCGATCGCATCAATCTCGCTGGGCAAGGATCATACTTCAAGGTCATGTCTGGAGTAAGAGTTTTGCGAGAGGTCGGCATCCATCCTTCTGTCATTTGCGTCGTCACAAAGCGCAATGCCAATAAGGGTGCCCAGATGCTTAGGGGCCTGGTAGAGTCCGGCTTTACGAGCATTGCGTTCAACGCCTTCTACAACACTGCAACTGACTTACGTGGTGATCCGTTCGCAGTAAGCGATGAAGCGTGGACTCAGTTTCTCAAAGATGTTTTCGAGGAATGGATTAAACTGGATCGCCAGAATGTCCAAGTGCGTGAGTTGGACGGCATGATCGCATGGACCCAGGGGCGCACTACCCGTTCTTGTGTTTTTCGCGGTTCATGCTCCAGTTGGTTGCTGGTTGATCACGACGGCAACGTTTATCCATGCGAGCGTTTGGGGAGATTCACCTGCTTCGGCAAGGTGTCGGAGAAATCGTTTGTTGAAATCCTCGATTCTTCCCAATACCACGAGTTTACTACTCAGACATTACGCATGCCGGAAGTGTGCAAAGTTTGCCCGATGCAGACCTTTTGCCACAATGGATGCGTAGCGCATCGCATCGAAGATGGTGACATGTCACCACACTACGCCTACTGCGGTAGTCGCTTAGCGTTCTACGACTACCTCTTAAAAAGGATACCATCAGCTTCAAGGATGCCTTGAGTGGAGTAACTTTCGACCGAAAGGAGGTGGTGAAAATGTTGGTCGAGTGTTTGCAGGAGAATAGAGCGCTGAGGAGCGTTCTCGAAAGGGTAAAGGAACTTCCTCACCCTGTCCCGGTCGTCGATAGGGAATTGCCCCATGTGGACAACTACGACGACTTCCAGTACGTTGATTGTCCTTACGACGACTATCAGGACAAGTAGTTCGTCGTACATGACGCCAGGTGATACGCATGCGTATCACCTGGCGTTTCTTTTCATGCTAATATCAATTCAATTATGTTGGATCAGCCAGGTAAAAATATAATATTCAAAGCGGAAAATGCTCTCACAGGAAAAATCTTTTATTTCTTTGGAGCTATACATACGAATAATCCTGCTGACGAGCAGTTTGAGCAACTCGAACAACTCTGGAATGATTTTTTAAATAAATCAGAAGGCTTAATGATTGCATTTGTAGAAGGGGCAATTTACGAAATTCCTCAAAATTATGAAAAATCAATTACACAATACGGGGAAACCGGGGCAGTTTGCTGGCTTGCTTTAAAAACCAACATCGAGGTTGTTCGCCCAGAACCAGGTGAAGGAGAGCAGAGAAAACACCTTAGTGGCTTATTTGATTCTAATGATGTTGCCTATGCTATAATTACGCAAAATCTTTCTGGATGGTTTAGGCATGAAACCTCAACTAGTTTTGAAGAGGCAATGGAGCGAGTTTTGAAGAGGGAGGCAAAGTTTTCAGACATATATGGTTTTATTCCTAATAAAATCTGGCTCGAGAATCAGCACAGGAAATTATTTGAAGAACAAGAACTGGAAGACAGAAATTTTCTTGATACCATAACTGATCCGCGCAAAAATGACACTCTGATAAATAAGATTGTTTCTGCTCGTTCAGAAATGAGAGACGAGCATATATTTAACGAAATTGAAAAAGCTTGGAAATCAGGCAAGAACATTTTTATAGTCTATGGCAAAGGCCATCTTTCAAAATTGGAGAAAAAATTGAAAGTGCTGATTTCTGGTGACGAGATCTAAGTATTCTTTAAGAGTCTCATTAGCTGGTATAGGTTTTCTGAAGCATGGGAATACTCAAAAATTGGTAAAGAGAATTTAAAATGATATTCTTTCTACATAAGTAAGTTGTCTTGCGGCATGGTTTGAACATAATCCGACTTCGCCAAGGCTTCGACGGGCAAGTACAACATTCCACCTCTTTCTCCTTTGTAATAAAACTACCTAGACCACAGAAATTATTTGGGAATAGATAGTTCGACTACGTTCACTACAAGTAAAACACCCGCCGAGCCGAAGCCCAGCGGGTGCTTTAAAGGGCGTGAGAGGTTGCTTGGTTCTTGTAAATTGCAACATCACGCCCTTTTGTGAGTGGACTATCGAGAAAAAAAGAGCGTGTTGATGGTCTCGTTAGCCCCTTCAACCAGAGGGCCACGGGTTACCGTGATCTCCACGCGATCCTTGACGAATTCTCCTGTCGATTCGTCATATTCGCCAGTCCATCCGTTTTTCAGCAGGATCTCACCGATCGCTGACACTTCCGCTGGTGTGAACACCGCACTCCGGTTGGGGTTGTTGGTGTTGGTCATGACGATAGCTGTAACCATAACTTGTCGCATACCGACCTCCCTATTTTTAATTATGGCATACTTATAATGATAATGCAATAGTTTGAATATTGTGTTAAAATCTAAACTTCATGAGTAAAACTCAGATAGGTATTGTCGGATTACCAAACGTTGGAAAATCAACATTATTTAACGCGCTTACCAAGCAGAGTGTGCCGGCGGAGAATTATCCTTTCTGCACCATCGACCAGTCGGTCGGTATTGTGCCGGTACCAGATGAACGACTCATTAAACTCTCGGAGCTTTCTAAATCTAAGAAAACTATCCCTGCTGTGGTCGAATTTGTCGACATTGCCGGCTTGGTTAAAGGAGCATCGGAAGGAGAGGGGCTTGGCAATAAATTTCTTTCCCACATTCGCGAGGTGGATGCGATTATAGAAGTGGTGAGGATCTTCGAAGACAAGGAAATCATTCATGTGCACGACAAGATTGATCCACTTTTCGATATTGAAATTATCAACATGGAGCTCGAGGCGGCTGGTATTAAGAAGCCAGTACTCTATGTCATTAATACTTCCGAGGCATCAGAAAACAAACGGGAAGTGCTGGATAAAATTCCTGGGCCGTATATCGAGGTTGATCCGATCTTCGGCACCGGAATCGATAAGTTAATAGTCGAAGCGTACAAACTGCTCGATTTGATTACTTTCTTTACCACAGGAGAAGATGAGTCTAGAGCGTGGACTACTAGGCGCAATGCAATAGCACCAGAGGCAGGGAAGTCCATTCACACAGATTTTCAAGAAAAGTTTATCCGTGCACAAGTTGTATCATACAATGATTTGATAAATTCCGGCTCAATGGCCAAGGCGCGCGAGAAAGGTCTTGTTCGGACAGAGGGTAAAGAGTATGTGATGAAGGATGGTGATGTGGTCGAATTTTTGATATAATCACCTTATGACAAAAATAACTGCCAAAGATTTCTTCTTACACATAGCTATTATCGTGCTTTTGTACTCTGGTACCGTAGCCCTGCTTAACATTCTGTTCAATGTTATCAATGTTGCTTTCCCGCAAGTTACTCAATACGGCTACTACGGCCCAACTTCCATCAGTTTGCCGGTGGCGACACTCATTGTCGTTTTTCCACTTTTTCTTTTTCTCGCTAATGTCGTGCGTAAAAGTTATGTCGCAGAACCTAATCTCAAAGAATATCCGGTGCGCAAGTGGCTCATCTACATCACTTTGTTTATTGCCGGAGGAGTGTTGGCCGGTGACCTCGTTACTCTCATCTACTATTTCCTCGACGGACAAGAGATGACTACCGCTTTTATTCTAAAGATTCTCTCGGTACTGGTAGTGACAGGCGCTATCTTCGGTTACTATATGGATGATCTCAAAGATCGATTATCAAGTGCGCGCAGAAATATGTGGAGAGTGATTGCCGCAATTTTGGTACTTGGTTCGATTGGCGCCGGATTCTACGTACTTGGAACTCCACAAAGTCAACGCATGCTTCGTTACGATTCGCAAAAAGTTTCTGATCTGCAAAGTATTCAGTGGCAGATTGTGAATTATTGGCAACAGAAAGGAGTGCTGCCCGCTACCCTTGAACAACTTCAAGATCCTATTTCTGGATTTATAGTGCCGACCGATCCCCAGACCAAAGAATCTTACGAATACAAGAAAACTGGCTACCTATCGTTTGACTTATGTGCCGATTTTAATAAACCCTCACAAACAATAGATGGTTCTGTAACCCGTATTGCTTATCCTGAACCAATGGGTAAGTCAAATGAAAGCTGGCAACATGAAGTTGGAAATAAATGTTTTTCTCGCACTATTGACCCGGAACTCTATCCGGTGAGAGCAAAGATCTAAATGCATGAGTACGATCCTCAAAAAATAGAAAAAAAATGGCAAGAGGAGTGGGATAAGTCCAGTATTTACCAAGCGGAAGACTATTCTAAAAAACCGAAATATTATGCGCTGGTAGAATTTCCTTACCCATCGGGAGACGGACTTCATGTCGGGCATGTCAGAAGTTATACAGCAATGGATATCATTTCCCGTAAACGCCGGATGGAAGGTTTGAATGTTCTTTATCCTATAGGTTGGGACGCTTTCGGTTTGCCCGCGGAAAATTACGCGATAAAAACGGGTCGTCCTCCCGCGGAGATTACCAAAGAAAATAGCGACACTTTCCGCAAACAGCTTAAGTCTCTCGGTTTATCGTTCGACTGGTCGCGGGAGATCAATACAACTGACCCGAAATATTACAAATGGACGCAGTGGATATTTTTAAAGTTCCTTGAACAGGGGCTCGCGTATAAAGCCAAGATGCCTATCAACTGGTGTCCGAAAGATAAAATAGGGCTTGCGAATGAGGAAGTGGTGGACGGCAAGTGCGAGAGATGTGGCACGCCGGTAGAGCAGAAAGAGAAAGAACAGTGGATGCTTGCAATTACTAAGTATGCCAATCGTCTGGAGAAAGATTTGGATGACGTTGACTATCCAGAAAGGGTAAAAGTGCAACAGAGAAATTGGATTGGCAGAAGCGAAGGAGCGTTAATTAAGTTTGACGATATAGAGATCTTTACCACTAGGCCAGACACGATTTTCGGCGCCACTTTTATCGCAATCGCCGGTAAGGAGGATCGTTTTACAGGACGATACGTTACCAATCCGGCTACTAAAGAAAAAATTCCTGTCTGGGAAGCGGAATATGTGATGTCTGACTATGGTACTGGGGCGATTATGGGTGTACCTGCAGATGACGAACGTGATATGGAGTTTGTAAAAAAATTTAATTTGTCGATTGTCGAGAATTATATTCCTGCTGGATTCGAAGATTTTGGAAAGAAAGTTACGAAGTACAAACTTCGCGACTGGGTATTCTCGAGGCAGAGATATTGGGGGGAACCGATACCGGTGATTCACTGCAAGATCTGCGGAGTAGTGCCAGTGCCGGAGAAAGATTTGCCGGTGGAATTGCCGAAAGTAGAGAAATACGAGCCAGGACCAGACGGCGAGTCACCTCTTGCCAATATAACAGAGTGGGTGAATACAAAGTGTCCGCAATGCGGCGGGAAGGCCAAAAGAGAAACAGATGCCATGCCCAACTGGGCCGGTTCTTCATGGTACTTTCTACGCTATTGTGACCCGCACAATGACAAAGAATTTGTATCAAGGGTAGCCCTTGATACATGGATGCCGGTGGACTGGTACAACGGTGGTATGGAACACACGGTACTTCACCTTCTATATTCGCGTTTCTGGAACAAATTTCTTTATGATTTGAAACTTGTTCCCACTAGTGAGCCGTACAAGAAGCGTACTTCCCACGGGCTAATTCTTGCCGAAGGCGGAGAGAAGATGAGTAAGTCCAAAGGCAATGTCATTAATCCAGACAGCATTGTCGATCAATTTGGCGCGGACACCCTAAGACTCTACGAAATGTTTATGGGTCCGTTTGAACAAGCTATTGCTTGGAGCGAGGAGGCGCTCATTGGTCCACGCCGGTTTTTGGAGAAAGTGTGGAGATTACAATCCAAAGTTTCAAAAGGTCTCACGGGAAAAGGTCAGACCTTAAGTATTAATTCCGAAGGTCTGACCTTAAAGAGCGAGACCTTGGTGCATCAGACTATCAAAAAAGTTTCAGAAGATATCGAATCAATGGGATTCAATACTGCCGTCTCGACTCTGATGATTTTCGTTAATGCTCTAGACAAACAGGAGAAAGTCTCCCAAAAAGAATTTGAAACACTTCTGCTCCTCTTAGCGCCATTCGCTCCGCATATCACGGAAGAGTTATGGAGTAATCTAGGGCATCTTGATTCGATCCACAAAACACCATGGCTGCAATATGATGAAACAAGATTAGTGCCAAGCGAAGTTACAATCGTGGTGCAAGTCAATGGCAAGGTACGTGCTAAGTTTAACGCCCCCTCACATATCTCAGAAGTTGAGGCTACGAATAAAGCCGAGAATCTACCAGAAATTCAAAAATGGCTTGAGGATAAGGGCATTCATGGATTCATCTATATTCCCGGAAGACTAGTCAATATAGTAGCTTATTGACATTACTTGACATATATTTGGATGGGTGATACAAATACAGTAAGTCATGAGTGAAAAGATTACTTTAAACTTCAAGCCCAAGGAAGCCACCCGACGTCTTTTGTCGAGTCTGGCCAAGCGCAGTCAGGATGTTCTTGTTAGTCGATATGGGTTGGGATCCAAGGCCACTAGACTCACTCTCGACGCTATCGGCAAGAAGTATAATATCACTCGCGAACGTGTTCGCCAGATTGAGAACCACTCGCTGGCCGCTATTCGTAAATCAAAAGTATATAAAGATTCTGAACCAATTTTTACCGAACTGAAAGAGACTATCATCGGTCTGGGTGGTCTGGTTTCTGAAAAAGACCTTTTAAAACATTTGAGCGAAGATTTGAACACTCAAAACCATTTTCATTTTCTTCTAGTCATTGGCGAAGAGTTTAGGCGTGAGAAAGAGGATGAAGAATTCAGGCACCGCTGGCACGTTGATGCAGCTTTATCCGACAATATTAAGACCGCTCTTCGCAAACTGTATTCCAAACTTTCTGATGATGAGTTAGTGTTTGAAAGTGACTTAATCACTTCTTTCCTCGATGAAGTTAAGGATTTAAACGAGAAATATAAAAATGATGAGGTTATCAAGCGCTGGCTCTCCATTTCCCGCAAAATTGGCAAGAATCCATTGGGTGAGTGGGGTCGGTCCTCTTCTTCAAATGTTAACGCTAAGGGTATGCGTGATTTCGCTTTCTTGGTTATCAGAAAGCATGGTTCTCCTATACATTTCAAAGATGTTGCTAAGGCTATTACCCAATACTTCAAAAAGAAAGCGCATGTGGCAACTACTCACAACGAACTCATTAAAGATCCACGATTTGTCCTGGTTGGTCGCGGGCTCTATGCTCTCTCTGAATGGGGATATATGTCAGGTGTAGTCAAGGATGTTATCAGGAAAATTCTAGAAAAAGAAGGTCCTTTGCTGAAGGAGAAAATTATCGAAAAGGCTCTAA
>Ga0209542_10001378_pt1 | contig 57336 bp, 77 predicted proteins | sample RifCSPhighO2_01_FD_184028 | JGI IMG/M metagenome (GOLD analysis project Ga0209542, IMG submission 184028) | Soil microbial communities from Rifle, Colorado - Rifle CSP2_plank highO2_0.1 (SPAdes) (version 2) | ecosystem: Environmental > Terrestrial > Deep subsurface > Rock core/Sediment ... | reverse complement strand
TAAGCATGTGCTCGCGAATTTTAGCGTCTGACCGAGCTCTATACGATTCATAGTATATGAGCTCAAAAGGGGCTTTGAACTTGGTCGATACGCTCAGACCATTATTATGTTCCTCAAAGCGCCTTTTGAGATCGTTACTGTAACCTACATAAAGGCTACCATCTTTCTTACTTTGTAAAAGGTACACGTAATACATGACTCGAACCCATTTCTGGGTAGAGGGGCTAGGGGCCCTTCGCTTAGATTATTCCAAGTTATGACGAAGCTGTATTCTACTCTTAACTTCCAACTTTTAACTTGCGCATTATACCCTACTTCCCATTTACTGCAAGAGAAATTACGTGATCTAGAAACTCTGGGAATGTGTACCCGGCTTCTTTAAGTGCGCGTGGCACGAGAGAATTCTCTGCAAGCCCAGGGAGCGTATTCACCTCAAGGAAATACACACCGCGCGGCGTCACGATAAAGTCAGAACGCGAATAGTGACGCAGTCCGAGCACTTCATGTACCGCCCTTGTTGCCCCTTCAAGCTGTTGCTTCTCTTCTGTAGTGAAATGTCCTGGGCAATGAGTATCACAACCGCTAACGTACTTCGCGTCATAATCGAAAATCTGCTTCCCCTTGGGAAGTTTGATCTCAATGGGGAACAACGCGTAGTGGCGCTCCCCTCTCAACCCTTCAACGACGCCGCAGGTCGCCTCACGTCCCCTGATAAACTCTTCAACAAGAACCTGCGGCGATTCTCGAAGTGCTTCTTCAATTGCAGACAAGAGTTCTTCGAAACTCCCCGCAAATATAACTCCTATTGACGACCCCTTCCCTATTGGTTTGATAATTGACGGCTGGGGGGAACTCCGAAACAGATCAAACACTCGCCGCTTTAGGTCTTCATTGGATCGTTCCATGATGACATGGTGTGGGGTTCTAATTCCGAGTCGTCTAACTGCTTCTTTAGCAAGCACTTTGTTCATCGCGCGAGCCGACGCAAGAGCACCCGAACCGGTGTACGGCACGCCATGCGTTTCAAGAACACGCTGGATTGTCCCGTCTTCGCCGTATTCTCCGTGAAGCGCGTTAAAGACGACATCAAGCCCTTTTAGTGCGCGCTCCAGTGGCGTCTCAAGACCGCGTACATGCCACACACCGCTCTTTGAAATGAAGATGTCTTGGGGATGATATTTTTCTTCGGAAAGATTCCGAAGCACGTGGCCGCCAGTCTTCAGCGAAATATCGTATTCACTTGACGGTCCGCCACGCAACACGCCGATTCGCATCTTTGCCATGCGTATAGTATACCCGCACACTAACTTCCGCGGAAGTTGGTATACAGGTGCAGAATTTCAAACAAAACAGGAACCGCGTACCAGAGGTACGCGGTCGAGTCAGAAAAAGGAACGTCATTTGTCGAGAAGCAGCTTTCGGAGTGGATACTCCGCGGTCGGTTCTCCCTCCGCGCTATCCGATTCAGCACCACCTTCGCCGGCAGAATCGCCGTCGCTGTAATCAGAGTCGAACGATTCACGACCGACTTCCCCCTCCGAACACCAGATGCGTTTCTTCTCGGGAAGGCCGGATTCGGTGCCCGAGACGACATACGTCCGCATCGACTCGTTCAGTATAAGGCCGACTGCTTGTGGCAGGTCTTGTCGCGGGATGCCATCGAGATTTTCGTAGGACTCGACTGTTTTGCAATCTCCGTCGTGGGTTCGAAACGAAACAATCACAAGCGTGACGGAGGAGCTCTTGAAGGTGACTCTCAAGGGCTCGCCGGCCTGTGCTAACGAGCACGACCCAAGAAGAAGTGTGCTCCCGATCAGGAAAACCCCGATTGCGCAGGCCCACACACTAAAACGCGGAACGAGCATGATTTTCTCCCTTCATGCATACGTGAATCTTTATCCATCGTGACTGTACCACGCTTTTTATTTTGAGTCAATGAGTTTCCCGCGGCGCGCGCGATGATAGGAAATCGCAAAGCGATGCGCTTCACTATTCCCAAGAATGATTTCTTTTTCACGCTCCGGAATGTGTGTCTTGTCCCCCGCAAATCCGCGCGGGCGATGATGCTCGTCTTTGACGACACCTACAACGGGAATCTCATATCCGAGCCCTTCAAGCACTTTCTTTGCGGCGTTTACTTGTGCCACTCCCCCGTCAACAACAATCAGTCGCGGGTACGGCCACTCACTGTGCGCGAGCCGCCGGAGCAAGATTTCTCGGAGCGCCGCTACATCATTGTTTGCATCTTTTGAAATCTTAAACTTTCGATATTCATTTTTGTGTACCTCTCCATCTTCAACAACGGTCATGACGCCAACGGTCTGTTTTCCTGAAATGTGCGCCACATCATACGCTTCAATGCGAAAAGTTCGATCGGTTGCCTTTGGCGCGCGGTATTCTTCTTTAATCAGTGAAACGTCACGGATGTGCGAAAGTGCAAAGATATTGCGTTTCAATCCTGCCGCCTTCTCAAATTCCTGCGCCTTTGCGTGCCGCTTCATGTCACGCTTCAGTTCCGTGAGAATTGATTGTTTTTTCCCTTCAAGAAAGAGCTGTAGGTGCCGGATAGTCCGCCGGTACTCTTTCTCATCGAGCGGCTCATCTTGCCGCCCCGGATATATACCAATTGATTGATTAAATCGAACGTGTTTCCCTTTTCCTTTCGTAAGCATTTCCTCCACAGGATGTTTGGTGTCAAAATACGGAAAGATTTTGCGGATAATTTTCATCGCTTCTTTGAATTGCAATCCGTGCGGAAATGGGCCATGCAAAGTTTTTAGTTGTAAGTTTTTAGTTTTTAGGGACAACAAGTCTTTGCCGCGCACAGTAAGTACGCGCGGAAATTTCTCTTTAGTGATAACCACGTAATGAAAACTTTTGTCGTCTTTTTCATCCGTATTGTAGAGCGGCTGATGCTTCTTGATGAGGTTGGCTTCGAGGATAAGCGCCTCGAGCACGGAGTCGGTTTCAATGTACTCAATGTTTTTCGAATCCTTGATCATCTTCTCAATGAGCGGACTGCGGATTTCTGCAATATCGCGTACAAAATAACTGCGCACGCGGTCTTTAAGCGACGTTGCTTTCCCAATATAGAGAATCTTCCGCTTAGGGCCGCGAAACAGATAGACACCCGGGCTATCGGGTAATTTTTTCTTTTTGAGGTCGAGGGACTTCATGCATGAACATTGTTCTATAGAAACAACCGTTTTGCAAAAATGTAAAGCGCCGGAATCCTTTCGGATCCGCGGCGCTTGAGTGATGCCAGAGGTTGTGTCTAGCGAACCTTCGGCATCTCGATTTGGCGCTGGTTATCGTCAAACAGCTTGTCGACGGCCGGTGCGCAGAAACTGAACATCATGGTTGAAGCGACCGCCACCACCACGATGATGACTAGCGTGCGAAACATGGCAGTCTCCTATTCTTAATGAAGGTCGTTCCTTCATCTCTACATTAATTATAGCATATCTATTATCAATTTGTCAAGTCGTTTAAATGGCTTACATAGTAGCTTGTATGTAAAGTAATTCCACCGCGGTTTGAGACCGCGGTGGAATGATGCCGCGCTGGTTTATACACCAAGCGCACGTCGCATAAAGTCGGGGGGTCTCGTCGGATCCCCATCAAGATAATTTCTCAGATGAAAACCCACCCAGGTTTCGACCTCACTGTTGCCGGATTGCTTTTGATGATACTGGCAATACGCCTGACAAAAAGCCTGCTCCCAACTGGGGGCGCCGAGTCTTTTACGAAGCTCTTGCAATCGAGCTAGGTGAGCAGCGGGAACGGTTGCTGTTGATGTCCCCTGATCTCCTTCGTTTGCAGTTCCGATGACAGCCGTCATGAAAACCTCGCCTCTATGTGGTGGAGAACGCTCTAAAAGACCAGTATAGCATCATGCGGCTTCCTCTGCCACCAACCTCTTACTGCTATCCTTTTCTCAACACCTTCTTCAGATACTGCCCCGTGTAAGAATCCTTTGATTGTGCCACTTCCTCGGGGGTGCCCTTGGCCACGATTTTTCCTCCGTTCGTGCCACCCTCGGGCCCGATGTCTATAATGTAGTCAGCTGATTTAATGACGTCCATGTTGTGCTCGATCAATACGACGGTATTGCCACGATGTACCAACTCTTGCAAAATTTCCATCAACTTCTTCACATCTTCGTAGTGGAGTCCGATAGTGGGCTCATCAAGCAGATAGATCGTTTTCTGCAAATGCGGCCGGTAGAGCTCAGATGAGATTTTCACGCGCTGAGCTTCCCCGCCAGAAAGCGTAGTTGCAGATTGCCCAAGCTCAAGGTACCCGAGCCCTACTTCATCCAGTGTTTTGAGACGATCATAAATTGCCGGAATGTCTTCAAAAAACGAGAGTGCTTCTTCGATCGTCATGTTGAGCACATCGTAAATACTTTTCTTTTTATATTTGACCTCAAGCGTCTCTTTCGTAAAACGCTTGCCGTTGCACACGTCGCAGGTGACATAGACGGTTGGCAGAAAATGCATCTCAACCGCAATCAATCCGTTGCCTTGGCACGCCTCGCACCGTCCGCCTTTCACATTGAATGAGAAACGTCCTGCCTTCCATCCACGGGCTCGCGCTTCTTCCGTCGCCGCAAAAAGATCACGGATGTGCGTAAAGGCCCCCGTGTATGTTGCGGGATTTGAGCGTGGCGTGCGGCCAATCGGCGATTGGTCAATCAAAATAGCGCGGCCCAAGTATTCACTGCCCTCAAACTTCGCACAATTATAGGTCTCGGCCGAGCGGTACTTGCGCTCAAACCGCGCCTGAAGGTTCTTGTGCAGGATTTCATAGAGGAAGGTTGATTTCCCCGACCCGGACACGCCAGTGACGACCGAGAGCCGTCCGAGCGGGACACTCACGTTCATATTCTTGATATTGAAAATGTTTCCGCCTTGGATTCTGATCTCGCCCTTCGGCGATTCGCGCCGCTCCTCTGGAATCTCGATTTTCTTATCGCCACGCAGGTAATCAAGGGTGATTGACCCGGATGTGTTTTTCTTTGCAGTCAAAAGTTTCTCGAGCCAATCGGACACAATGATCTCTCCGCCGTGCACGCCCGCACCCGGCCCAATGTCGACAATGTAATCCGATGAAAAAATCGTATCCTCGTCATGTTCAACGACAATGATGGTATTCCCCAAGTCGCGCAAGCTCAAAAGTGTCTTGATGAGGCGATTGTTGTCGTGCTGGTGCAGTCCGATGGTCGGCTCATCAAGCACGTAGAGCGCCCCCACCAATCCGCTTCCGAGTTGTGACGCAAGCCGGATGCGCTGTGCTTCGCCGCCGGAGAGCGTGTTGGCTCGGCGGTTGAGTGTGAGGTAATCAATGCCAACGTCGAGCATGAACTGGAGCCGGTTAAGGATTTCGTTGATGACGATAGTGGAGATTTCTTCTTCTTTCTTCGTCAGTTTCAATGAGCCAAGAAAATCAAACGCATCTGCAATCGAGAGTGACGTAAAGTCGACAATGTTTTTGCCTAAGCCTTTTTCACTGCCCCCAATGTACACGCGGAGCGCTTCAGGACGCAGACGCGCGCCGTTACAAACGGGGCACGGTTCGGTGCCAAAAAAGTATTTCGTGCCAAGCCCGTTACATTCGGGGCAGGCGCCGTACGGCGAGTTGAATGAAAAAAGCCGCGGTTCAACCTCGGGGAACGAGGTCCCGTCCTGCGGACAGATGAATTTTGCAGAGAGCATCCGTTCACTTCCGTCGGGCGCTTCGATTTTAATCAGACCGTCGGACTCGTGAAGCGCCTGTTCCAGTGATTCGGAGAGCCGTTCGTGCGCGTTTTGCTTGTCGGTTGCAAATTCACTGACATAGATTTCATCCACCAACACGTTAATGTCGTGCTTCTTGGTCTTTGAGAGGACTATTTGCTCACGCAGACGCTTCATCTCTCCGTCAATTTGCACCTGTTCATATCCCTTGCCCAAAAGGTCGTAGAGGAGTTGGTAGTACTCACCCTTGCGCCCCACCACAACCGGCGCAAATATCTTGATTTTCAAATCGTTGTATTGTGCACCCAACACCTGCTTGCTTCCCTTTTTAATGTCGGTGCCCTCGATTGATTTCAGCACCACCTTCATCATCTCCTCGTGGGAAAGCTTCTTGATTTCAATATCGTGGTGGAGACAGTATGGCCTGCCAATGCGGGCATAGAGAATGCGTAAGTAGTCATAAATTTCGGTAATGGTTGCAACCGTCGAGCGCGGGTTATTCGAACGCGACTTTTGGTCAATCGAAATAGCCGGTGAAAGGCCGGTGATTTCTTCAACTTCCGGCTTTTGCATCTGGCGCAGGAATTGCCGCGCGTAGGCCGAGAGAGACTCGACATATTTGCGCTGACCTTCGGCAAAGATGGTATCGAACGCGAGTGAGGATTTGCCCGAGCCAGAAAGACCCGTGAACACCACCATTTTGTTGCGGGGTATTTCGAGGTCGATATTCTTCAAGTTATGGGTCTTAGCCCCCTTTATCTTTATTTTGTCTTCCATCCCGTACGAAATAGGACGCGGACTATAAAGTCTTTGTCCTAAGGTTTAAGATTGATAATTTTTTGGCTGTATTCATACCTAATAGGTAATCAGCAAGCGTCCGCGATTTCGTACGGGATCCATATAAATACTACGCCCGAACACCCCACGGGTTTGGCCGTAGGGGTGAGTATGGGCCCCAGTGTACCACATGCAATCTTTAAAATCAGCACTCAACTTACAAACTAATCAACACATCAAATATAAGCTATAGCTTATATTTGATGTGTTCAGGGACACTAAATTCATTGTTTCGCTATTCACTATTTCCACAGCCAAGGTATTACAATTCGAAAACGGTATCTATACAATAGAGATGTATGAACACATTAAAAAAAGAGACGTACATTAAAGTCTCCGGAGTCATTTTTCTCGTGGTCGGTGTGTTGCATGGAGTACGGGCGTTAAATGAGTGGAATCTCCTTATCTCCGATTGGAGTATTCCCGTCTGGGCAAGCTGGGTAGGACTCGTCGTTGGTCTTTATCTTGCCTACACAGCACTTAGACTGCAGAAATAATTACTAAAAAATTTTTAATGCCAAAGCCCCGGCACTCCGGGGCTTTGTTGTATATAAAAGAAATTACCTCGCCTACAACGTGACGAGGTAATGCGGCTGTTGCCGCTAAGTGGGGGTGATCTGATTCAACGCTCGGTGGCATGTTCCTGGCGAGGAACAACAAACCAGATCCAGCAGTAGACCGACAGCACGAAGGTGCCAAGCCCGGCGAAGGCCGACATGCCATTGACTCGCCACGGCGTAGCAGACACTGCCGCCGCCCACACACAGAAGACAGTGGTAGCGACAAGCGCCGCGATGACTACAACACGTAACATAGAATTAGGCATGGCTAACTCCCTGCCAATGGTGATCCTGTTACAGTTTTACTACACTACGGTATAAAAGTCAATACTCTGTGGAACCTTAAAAACAGTACACCCGCGAGCCGAAAACGTGGCTCGCGGGCGATTAACTTCTTCAGGCGGCAGTGGCCTGATCTTCTTTTTTTGAATTCTTGGAACGCTTCTCGAGGTCCCTGCGCCACAATTCGATCTTTTCCTGCCGGAGAGTACCTCCTCTTAATTTGTGGTGTATACAGGCAAAGAGTACCCCGACAAAAGCCCCGATACCCGTAGCACCGCCGTAAAGGGCAAAAAAGACGCGTTCGCTTCTTGGAAGAAATTCGCCTCCCACCTTTATCCAGAGCGTATCGGGGAGCCCAAACAGCAGGGTAAATCCTGCTAGCAAGCCTAGGAGAGACCCCAGAAACCACGGAGAGAAGACGCGCATGAGATTCTCAAACCATGGCCAGTCGGGATGCCGTATCCCATTGGGCAATTCGAGACCATAACGGTATTGGTACTGGATAAGCTCTGACAATCGGTACCATTCGCGTACATGCACATGACTGCCAACTTTGAAGCAGGCGTACTTTCGGGTCATCTGCTTTCCGCTTTGTTCGCTCGAGAGCCAGGTCACCTCGACGAAGCCGTACTGCTCCTGGCCCTCAGGCCAGGAAACATCTACATCGGCGATCTTTCCTCCGACGCTACCGCTTAAGTGAAATTTCTGCAGTGTCGTCTGTTCATACTTGTAGTGGTCCGGCGGCTCTCCGCCCGACCACAGACTGAACGCTTGTAGGGCCACGTCGAGATTGACTCGCTTGGTCTTGGTGACAACGTCCTTGCTCGACATCTTGTCGACGTTCGGGCGAGGGGTGCGCTTCTGTGACATTATTCCCTCCATATATGGAGTGCGGAGTGGGTCAATTCCCTCCCCGGCTGCCGCTTGGCGGCAACACTGTATCTTCTCTGCAAAGAAAAGACAGGGTGCTACCGCCAAGACAATACTTGTTAAAGATCACATCGATCGGACTATACGACAAGGCTTCTCGAATGTAAAGAACAAAAAATATCTCGATATATCGAGATATTCTCTTCAATGCTCTCCGGAGATTGTCTTTGATTTCAACGCACTTATTCCTAAATTCTCAAGAATTTAGGAATAAGTGTTGTGTGATCTATTGCGGTTTATTTTTTGGTTTCCCCTCAAGGGTAAGTATCTCATCTCGAATAATGGCCGCGGTCTCGAAGTCGAGGATTTTGACTGCGTCTTCCATCTGCCGCTTCTTTTCTTTAATGAGTTTCTTCGGATTCTTCTTGTAAAGTTCCTCATCTACCGCAAGGAGCGTACCGACCGCTTTTTGGTGTTCTGTTCGAAGCTGGTCGGTAATATCCTTGATGTTTTTCTTAATCGTCTGCGGCGTAATGCCGTGTTCTTTGTTGTACGCAACCTGCCGCGCGCGGCGGCGGTTTGTCTCTCCAATCGCACGCTCCATGGAGCCCGTCATCTGATCTGCATACAAAATAACGCGACCCAGCACATTACGCGCGGCGCGCCCGATGGTCTGAATGAGCGACGTTTCTGAACGCAGAAATCCTTCTTTGTCAGCATCGAGAATCCCCACAAGCTCCACCTCCGGCAAATCGAGTCCTTCGCGCAGGAGATTGACGCCAACAAGCACGTCAAACTCGCCGCGGCGGAAATCGGTGAGGATGGTGATGCGGTCAATGGTCGTAATGTCGCTGTGGAGATATTCGGCCTTCACTCCTTTGTCTTTGAGAAATTCAGACAAATCTTCCGCCATTTTCTTCGTGAGCGTTGTCACCAGCACTCGTCCACCCCCTTTGACTGTCTTTTGGACTTCTGCAATAAAATCTTGAATCTGACCTTTGTACGCCCCCTTCTCCACAATCGGCCGTACATCTATTTCAGGATCAACAAGGCCGGTTGGGCGAATCACCTGTTCAACAGGCGTTCCGCTTCTCTCCAACTCATAGGATGCCGGAGTAGCTGATGTGTAGATAACCTGCCCGACTTTTTTTTCAAATTCCTCAAACATAAGCGGGCGATTGTCTGCCGCCGAGGGCAGACGGAATCCGTGTTCTATGAGCGTTCGCTTGCGCGATTGATCGCCCGCATACATGCCGGCAAGCTGGGGCACGGTCACATGGGACTCGTCGATAATCGTAAGGAAACCCTTCGACTCCAAGCTTGTACCTCGCTCTCCGCTTTGGGCAAGGTAATCGAGAAGTGAGTACGGCGGCTCCCCGGGCTTTCGCCGATCAAAATGGCGCGAATAGTTTTCGATACCGTTGCAATAGCCGATCTCGCGGATGAGCGCGACATCTTGATTAGTGCGCCGCTTGAGGCGTTCGGCTTCAAGAATCTTCCCTTCCGCTTCAAATTTTTTCAGCTGTTCTTTAAGTTCCGCCTTGATGTCGCCAAGCGCTAAATCCCGCTCCTTCTCCGGCGTGACGTAGTGCCGCGCAGGAAAGAGGAAGAGCGTATCGAGCTCTTCGATGATGTGGCGAGAAACCGGATCAATTGATGTAATCGCGGCCACTTTTCCTCCGGCAGTTGCAATGCGATAGATCACCCGCTCGTTGGTCGGCATGATTTCAACCATATTACCTACGGCACGGAAGACTCCCGGAGAGAGGTCTGCGTTGGTGCGCTCAAAATAGATGTGGACGAGCTTACGAATAAATGCGGCGCGCGAGAATACTTCGCCCTTTGTAATCTTCAAGTGCACCTTTTCATACTCTTCGGGGCTTCCCAATCCATAGATGCAGGAGACGGACGCAACGACAATGACATCACGGCGTGTGAGAAGCGCTTGAGTAGAAGCATGCCGAAGACGCTCAATCTCTTCATTGATCTGTGCCTCTTTCTCGATGTAGGTGTCCGAAATCGGCATGTACGCCTCCGGCTGGTAGTAGTCATAGTAGGACACGAAATAGTGCACGGCGTTTTGTGGAAAAAATTCCCGATACTCTTGTGCAAGCTGGGCGGCGAGCGTCTTGTTGTGCGCAATAACGAGCGTCGGCTTTTGAATCTGCGCAATGACATTTGCCGCAGTAAACGTCTTCCCCGAGCCCGTCACGCCCAAGAGCGTCTGGTGTCGCAGACCGTCTTTGATGCCGTTGACAAGTGCTTTGATTGCCTGCGGCTGATCCCCCGCAGGTTTATATGCAGATGATAATTTAAATTTCTCATTCATATAAATACAAAGTCCGCCCACGATTCGGGCATAGGTACCTTATACTAGAGTACGGGGATGAAGGCGACAAGTCCCACTGAACGGTAGCGCAACATTACAAGGTCGGACCTTGTAATGATTTCTCTTGCTCTATGTTGTTTATAAAAGAAATTGGGTGCATTGTGGCGCACCCAAAGTTTAACAGGGAGGAATATTTGCTTTCGCTAATCCCACGATACTCCTTCAAATTTCCCCCGCAAGCCGCACGCTCTGTGGAAAACTAACTGCGATACGTTTTCAGAAACTTGTCACGAAACTCGAAGAAATTTCCTTCAAGTATGGCGCTTCGGATATCCCTAACCAGCCCCACAATAAAATAAAGGTTGTGTATAGAAGCGAGCGTTGGCCCGAGCATCTCCTTACTTCGGAAGAGGTGCGCAAGGTAGGCCTTGGTGTAATTGAGGGAGGTGTAGCTTGCGATATCCGAGTCAATTGGCGAAAAGTCATTTCGGTATTTGGCATTTAAAATATTGATGGTCCCCCGTGTTGTGTAGAGCATGCCATTTCGGGCAATTCTAGTTGGCGTTACGCAATCAAACGTATCCACGCCATGTTCAACTCCAATAAAGAGATCTTCCGGCTCCCCGATTCCCAACAAGTGCCGCGGTTTATCTTCCGGAAGAATCGAGTTCACCAAATCAAGCGTCCCCACCAAATCCTTCTTGGTAAATGTGCCGCCAATTCCGAAACCGTCGAAATCCATGCCGCCGATTGTCCGCGCACTCTCTGTGCGCAAGTGTTCATACCTTCCGCCCTGCACAATTCCCATAAGCATTTGTCGCCCAGCACTCCCTAGAGTGTTGTGTTCATCAATACAGCGCTTGGCCCAACGGTGAGTGCGTTCCATCACCTCCTGTTGACGCTTTTCCGGTGCTCCTGGTGAGGTAAACTCATCGAATGCAAACATAATGTCCGCACCAAGCTTGTGCTGGATTCGCATGGAATCCTCCGGCGATAGCCGATGGGACGAGCCGTCAATGTGCGAACGAAACGTTACGCCTTCTTCATCCACTTGCGCGAGCTTTACATGTTCAGTCGCTTCGTCTTCTTTTTCTTCCTCAAGCTGTTCAACCGACTCGCCGAATTTCGTGATGCCTTTGCCGTACGCAACGCCGAGCGAAAAAATCTGGAATCCTCCGGAGTCAGTAAATGTCGGCCCCTTCCAATTCATAAACTTCCCCACGCCGCCGCCTCTCTCGACGACGACTTCTCCGGGCTCAAGGTGGAGGTGGTACGTGTTTGCAAGCACTGCTTCGGCCAAGACATCGTTGCTCAACTGTTCGGGAGTCAGTGCTTTGACGGTTGCTTTTGTTCCTACAGGAATAAACGCCGGCGTCTTCATGTCGCCATGCGGTGTATGAATGACGCCGGCGCGCCCAAGCGCGCCGGAAATATGCCCTTCAATCGTAAAATGAGTAGTAGACATTCTTACTAGCGACGTAGAGCGAGGGAAGTGCACGGCAGAGCGAAGCGGGGCTGTGCACTTCCGAGCCGAGGAGCTAGCAAAGGATTTGCCTTAGAGCTTGCTCTAAGGATCCTTTACTGCTGTGGCAGATCAGCGACATCGAGAAGCTCAACTTCAAACACGAGCGTTGAGTTGGGAGGAATTGGGCCCACTGTTTGGTTGCCGTATCCGAGTTCAGGCGAAATAGTGAGTTTCCGCTTTCCGCCTTCCTTCATTCCCACAACACCAAGCTCCCATCCGCGGATTACCTGACCGGCGCCGAGCACAAATCGGAATGGCGCGCCACGATCGTAGGAACTATCAAACTTTGTCCCATCAGATAGCGTACCAAGGTAGTGAACGCTAATAATTTTACCCGCAACCGCTTCATCTCCTCCTCCAACAACAGTATCCTCAACGACAAGTCCTTCAGTATTCATAGCAGTTTGTGTTCCTGCCTCTCGTTCCTCTTCAGATACGGGGCTTCGCAATAAAGAGTTAATAATGCCGGCAAGCAAGAGGCCTCCAACGAGGACGACACTGACCGCAACTGCAATCCATTCGTTTCTGCTCATAGCAATGATGTTACACAATTAAGATTACCAGTAAGTCTAGCATAGTACATTCATGAAATGAACCGAAAATGGCGTGGAATCTGTGTAAAACGGGTAGGTACTTGCCAAAATCAATTTTATGTGATATTATACACATAGAGCATACGCTCATCCTTAATTTTCGGGTGGAGGCCCAAATGAAGACGAAAATCGCGGTCCTCATGGCCGCACTGCTCGTTCTGGGTGCTTGCGCCCAGACGAGTGTCAAAGATCGGGGCGACGGGCGTTTCTCCGTTGAGAGCACGCAGCCGGCGGGTCCGTTCGGTCTCTTCGACCGAGTCGTGCAGACGAACTTTGTCTGCAGCGGAGACCCGCTCGTGTGCGAGCCAATAGGAGGTGCCCAATGAAAAGGTCCCTTCTTTTCCTCACGTTCGTCCTCATGCTTGCACTGCTGGCAACCCCAGCCAGTGCGGGCATCGAAGTGATCCCCGTCCAGCGGGTCGGCGATGTGAAAGAGCTTCCAGACGGAAGCACGGTCTACTATGCCGAAGTCGAGGAGACCGTTCGGATGTTCGGCATGGACCTTCCGCGCCGAATCCTGATCCATTGCCGCAACGCCTCGTGCACCGCCCACTCGCCAAGTTCTGACGAGTTGGTGGTAAACAAAACACGAGTGGTCATCTTCACAATCGTCGTCTCCGGCATCGTCGTTCACGCTGTCTGGGGCGGCGGAGGTAGCGCGGGCGGCGGTGTAGGCACTACTGCAGGAGGCGGTGGCGGCGGATGCCCGCCTGCCTGTGGCGGTGGGATTTGATCCCACTAAGATTTATCCTCCGACCGAGGAAAACTGCCGGGAAGCACAATTGTGCTTCCCGGTTTTCTTTTTTGTTATTTTTCTGCTCTCTGAATTAGCGTTGCCCCAAGAGTGCCATTGCTCCGTAGAGCCCGCCAAAATGTCCGAGTGTTGCCTGTCGTATATCAGGAATGGTTGGAAATATGTGCGTCATCTCTCGCACATACTTCTCCACCTGTGACACGCTGATGGCTGGATCTCCGATGATCATCGAGCCGCCAAGCACAACAACGTTCGGTGACCAGTATACTATTGTGTTGTTAAGTCCATACGCCAAAATTTTTGCATAGTAATCCCAAAATGATTGTTCCTTGATGGCGTACGGTTTCTTGCCCATCCGCCGCTCGGTTGCCGCGCCGCCAATCAAAGCTTCAAGTGTCCCATCTTCACAATCCGGACACAGCGTCTTGTCTGCATCAACGATTTGATGCCCCGGTTCAAACCCAGAAGCACTTTGGTCAATCATCCCGTCAACAAAACGCGCTCCCCCAACACCTGTTGAAACTGTGAGGTATGCGGCGACTCCCGTCTTTTCTCCCGCGCCAAAATGCATTTCGCCCAATCCAACTAGTGCCGCATCATTTTCTATCCTCACCTCTGCCCCGCACGCCTTTTCAAGTTCATTTCGAAGGGGTCTCCCAATCCATTGTGGCAGATTCGGACCGCCCATTAGCACTCCCGCCTTTTGATCAAACGGACCAGAAGCACATCCAGCTATTTCTTCTATGTCCTCGCCGTTTGCAGTGTCGAGAATCAGTTTTTTCAAAAGGGCGATCCCGTCATCAAATTCTGTAGGAGTATCAACAACCTGCGGTTCTCCAGAAAATTCCCGCAGATTGTTAGTTCCCGCGACGCGCATCTTGCTTCCTCCGATATCAAACAGGATATGCATGCTATTCAACGATTGGTTTAATCTCTTCTTTGAATGCCTCCGATGCCTCTTTCACATAGCGAGAAATATTTTCTTTGAAATATGGCGGGTGCGCCTCTTGGATTTTCCCGATTACATAGTAGCCAATTGCCAATGCCGCTCCGTATCCAGCCCACGCGGGAAACGGGACGCGCGCGTTCCAGCCGCCGATGACGTCCGGCTTTTTCTCTCCAAAGTCTATAAAAAATTCTTTTTCTGAAGAGACAACGGTCTTTGCGTGTGCCACCTCTTCTGTCGTAAAGACCCTCCCCACAATCATGGGGCCGAATAACTCATCAAACTTTGTGCGAAACATGTCGCGCAGTTCCGAAAATTTTTGAGGAACAATGAGTGTGAAGGCGTTGAAACCAGAGAGATCTGCAAGCAGGGCTGTCTCAATGATATTTTTCTGTTCAAGTGCGAGAAGTGTTACCGAAGGATCTTCTCTTGTTTGTGAGAGAATCATTCCTAGATATGTCGAGGTGTTGTAGGTGTATGGCTCACGATTCTTTGGAAAGACCGTCATGCGTGAAGAGTCAACAAATTCTCGCGCAGGAGCATGTAGATTGTTGGTCAAAAGCCAGAGCGGCAAACCGCGATTCTTGAGGTCTTCCGCAATCCGCGGAGCATCTTTCCCACCGGACGCGGAAATAATAATTGCTCCGTCTATTGAGGGTGTTGCATCGAGCTTCTGCTGGTAGTTGCTTTCATCCGCATAGACTGCATCAGTGTCTCGAAATAAAATGCGACCCGCCGCCGCCGCATTCCCGCTTCCAACGATAAGTGGGCGCTTCACATCAATTGCAGGAAACTTCGGGAGCTTTTCTTCACTGAAACGCTCAAGAGCCCCAAGAACCGCAACATCAAGGTTGGGCATTGAGCTCTCGTCAAAGTTGTTGAGAATATCGAGGTTTGGATGTTCCATAGTTCTTACTGAAAGAGGTTATTGAAAAAGAAGACATATAGTATAGAAAGAATCAGCAGTATCAAGAGTGTCGTAAATTGCCGATATTCCATCCCGTTATTATACGGGCATTACCTCTCTTCAAAAAGCTCTTCGGCGTACTCCCAAAAAGATGGTGTCCCGTTCTCTTTTAGCCAATACCACCACTCAACCCCCCAGAGATACTGTCGGTCGAAGCCTGTTTGAGAGGCTCGGCTGATGATTTCTTTGAATTTTTCGACATCCATCCGCTCAAATTGAGTTTCGAGCGGTGTCTCTACAATCGGCTCAACGAGCCACGGCTCTGCGGAGAGCTCGATAATGTAGGCGGGTTTGTCGCCATAGATAAAGCGCACGAGGTTGTACTTGATGCGATAGAACGCCGGCGGGAGTTTTGATTTGAACGGGCCAACTCTCTGGTTCCAGAAATACATATAAAGACTGGTGCCGAACGCATCTCCCGCGCGGTACGCTTGATGCCACAATCCTAGGTTGCCGCTGTCGGTGACTAAAATCTGCCGCGAAGGGTCAAGCTCCTTTACGAGCGCAATTTCTTCTATAAGAAACTCTTCATCGAGAGCACCACACTGTTCATCTCCATACACTAAGAGATAGGGCTCGTTTTCAACCTGCCAAAGCGTAATACTTTCTCTATCTTTGTACCGTACAACTGTTGCCGTGATGAGTTCTCTGATTTCTTTCTTCTGCTCGTCCCACGGGAGGGCTGCCGCCCACCCGGGCACGTGGCATTCCGGCCACCGCGGCAGTCGCCGTCCGACCGCAAGCACCACATCAGCTCCCCTCTTTTCTGCTTCTGCAATTTGAAAATCAAGTTCTTCAAAATTAAATTTATCTTTACTCGGTTCAATGACCGGCCAGTAGGCGGCGAGCCGCAAGTGTCGCACCCCCATATCATCGAGCATTGCACGATACACCTCTTTCCAATGAAGGCCGAGTTCTCGCGCATACGGCGCGCTAAACGTAACGCCGTAGGTGATGGCGGATACGGGGGGCCGTTTCGACAATAGGTACACAGAGAGCGCCGCTATGATAACAAGAGCGACAATTAGTCCTTTGAGAACATACTTTTTCATAATGATTATCAGAGGAACAGGAAGAAGAAGCCGGCGACAATAATCGAAATGGCGATAATTTTGTGGATTTTATTTCTTCCCACAAGATTCTCCCCGCATTCCTTGGGAAGAAAGTGTCCTACCGTCACGCTAATCCCCAGCAAAAATACAAACTGGAGCCCGCCGAGCGCCTGCACCAAGGACACGTCACTTAAATCAATTGCTTTCAGAATAATGATGCTTGCAAGTCCCGCGAGCATTTTGTTGCCGACAATAAGAAGCGTACTTGCGACATTAGTCTTGCGCTCGCAGTCCTTGCAGTATTCCCATCGCGGCAAAAAGATGATGAGCGCCGCAAGGACAATCCCCATGCGGGACCAGAAAAACGCGTTGTCAAAGTGCGTAATGCCGAAGAGGTACTTGAGCAAGATAAAATGAAGCGCAAAGAAGACTCCGGAGAGTACGGATGCAAGAAGAATGTTCCTTCGAAACCGAAAGTGTGATAAAAGCAACGTGCCTATGATGAGCAAAAAAACGCCGACCAGAAAATCGCTCTTTAAGACACTGCCTAAGAGAAAATGGCCGAGTGGAAATGCAGCAAGCGCGGAGACAGCGCCCACAACCGGAACGACATCGGAGGCATCCGCAACCCGCAGTGCTGAAAAAAGCGTCCAGAGCGCAAAGAAAAATGCGGCACCGGCAAGCAGTGACACCATGGATACCACGAGCGTCGGGAATTCCAGGTTTGTAAAGGAGGGAATAGTTACTCCTTCAACTGGAAGCGGGATCGGCCCCAATAGAAAAACGAAGATGGAGAGCGCCGACAATAAACTGATGAGAAAGGCGTAGTAGGACGGCTGTGGCACCCTTCTGGTGCTTACCACATACTTATCAACAAGCGCGACGACTGCGTTAAGGAATTGCGCGATGACAACAAGAATGATGGCGAGACTCATCCCGTACGAAATAGTCCCGAACGAAACAGGAAATGCGGAGCATTTCCGTCAGGACTATAATTTACACGCTGATAATGATTATCCGACACGGTATTTTGGCACTTCTTGAAATGTAACGAGTTTCGTACGGGACACTATTTCGTACGGGACTCATACCGATGTGCTTATAACTGTACCACGTTTGTTTCGCAGATTTTCTTGTATACCTGTGCAGAAGGACGTACCGTTCGTTCCTTCGTGTCATAGTCGATCGCGACGAGCCCAAAGCGCATGTCGTACCCCATGGCCCACTCGAAATTATCCAAGAGCGACCAGTAGAGGTACCCACGCAAGTCTACCCCCTCTTCAATCGCTCGGTGACACCATTTCAGATGATTTTTAATAAATTCTGCGCGATAAGCGTCGCGGGCATCCGCGATTCCACTCTCCGAAATAATAACTGGCTTTCCGTAACGCTTCAGCTCAAGAAGGGTGCCGTAAATCCCCGGAGGATATATGTCCCAACCAAAATCGGACTTGGGATATTTTTTTGTCTCCCCGAATTTCTTGTGAAAGTAGTAATTGAGTCCAATCCAATCACAGTGGCGATGTACTTTATTAAGGAATCGCCGGTTCCAGAACCAATTCATATACGTGGCGAAAACAATATTCAATGGATTCCTATTTGAATGAAAATAGATGTTGTCTTTAACAATACTCACAATGCTTGAAGGAGAGACGTGCTTAATCCTCTGGTACGCGAGGTTATGTGCACGCGTAAGATTTTTTGAAACGGATAAGAACTGAAAGAATCTCCAACGCTTAAACGGTGGCCATTGGCCCCGCAACCATCCGTTCGAAGAAAAGCCAGTTGGCTCATTGATGGTAGAAAAGTGTCGACATCCTCCGTTTAGTTCTTTGACGACGTACGATGAGTACCGCGCAAAATATTCCGGAAAGTCAGGATGCTCTGCGCCCCCCTTTTCGGAGAGCCACAAGGGCAGTGTGAAGTGCCAGAGTGTAACAAAGGGTTCGATGTTGCGCTTGCGTAGAGCCCGGAGCACATCCCGATAGTGCTCAATTTCCCTCGTGTTGAATTCTCCTTCGTGCGGCTCGATGCGCGCCCACTCAATCGAGATGCGGTGCGCATTATGTCCAAGCGATTTGGCAATATCAAAATCTTTTTCGTAGCGGCGATAGTGATCTGATGATTCCCCCGCAACAGGCACTTTCCCTTGCCGTGCGGCTTCTGCCCAGTCGTTGTTTTCAATGCCGCCTTCTACCTGATACGAAGCAGTTGCCGCTCCCCAGTAAAACCCGTCCGGAAATGTCAATTTCATTTGTATTCATTATAAAAAAGATTGGGCTCCAGCACCACTGTGCTAGAGCCCGAAACCGTATGCCAATGCAAGGATAGAAATGATTGCAAGCGGGATGAATCCTTCCACAAGCAGCCCGACTGCCAATCCGAGCGGCGGCAACGCCTGAAACGTCACCATGCGCAGGAGCGGCCGCAGGAAAAGGTTCTTGATCCAGTCAGGATCGCCATGCTCAACAACGATATTCTTGAGCTCTTCGGGCGTCCACGAAACAATCAGACGCCTTGAGGGACTGCCGTCCTTCTCGTTAAAGAGCTTGTAGTTTTTATTGTTGAACGGCCACAGCCATTTCACACCCCAGCCGACCCCGAAGGAATCGTGGACGAAGTGCAGGAGCGAGATGGTGCCGAAAAGGATGGCCCAAAGATGACCGAAGAATCCGAAAACAAGCGCTGTTCCGGCCATGATGTACGCGAGCGGGTAGTGAAGGCCGTCGCGATGGTCTTCGGTGTTCCCCGCATGCATCCACAGCTCCTTGTGTCGAAGCCAGCGAAAAACGACGTCGAGGTCCGGCAGGAGCGCAATGCCCATGCCGAAAGCGATGTGCCACCACTGAAGCGGCACATCGAAGGCCCGCCCCGCGAGGTGGACCATAAGCGCGCCAAGCGCCACATCCAGAAACATGTCACACCTCTTCTGGTTGAAATCTACTCTTATATTAACAACAAAAATACGCAGATGTCAAGAAAATTCTAATGTCGTTAGTTGTCGTACTTTTGCAAATACTTTTGTCCAGTTAACTGGACAAAAGTATTTGTTGTTACTCAGAGTTCCTGTGTGGTAAGGCGACTTCAGCGGAACCGGACTGGAATCCTAAATGAATCGTCGTGTTCCGGCAGGCCCGAGGGATTGTCCTTGTGGAGAATCAGTGTCCCTGTTGTGGTCGTTGCTGTTGTAAATTGAAGCTCAACTTCAAATGGCACATATTCTGTTGTCATCCACTCACCTTTTGCTTGAGCCGGAGCTATTGCAAGCCGGTTGCCTCCTGCGTCGAGAAGCTCAACAGGAAATGATGCTTCGAAATACCAGTTACCGCGCGCTTCTCCTTTGATCAAAAGCGGGCTCGCAATGCGATCGTTTGGTCGCGGCGTCTCAAGACGGACAAGGTCTTTGTAGGTTGAAGGCGTGGTCGTGCTCTCTCCCCCATTGCCATTTTCAATAACGCTACCACCCCCGTTGGAAACGCGAGTTTGGTAGTAGTAGAGCCCGAGAGCGCCTAAGGCAAGCAGTACAATAACAATAATGACGTTTTTCATAAGAGCTCGAATTAATTCCTAACGCCTTACAGAGACTTTTGGGAGCGTATTGTGTACGCAACAGTGGCAATGAGCACAAAGGCGGAGAATGCGACGAGCGGAAATGTAATGTAGCCGAATTCAAACAGTATCCGTTTTGCGCAGTCTGCGCCAAATCCTGCCACAGGACAGCCCACAAGATTGCTCCCTCCGAGTTGCAAGTAGTGCTGATAGAGTGCAACGATCATGCCGGGGATCGAAAGCGCTATCAGATAATCAGCAATAGAGCGATCTCTCTTCCACAGTGCGAGACCGGAGAGAATAACCATTGGGTAAAGGAATATTCGCTGCAGCCAACACAGCCCGCATGGCACAAAACCAAACACTTCAGAGTAGGTCAGACTAAGTGCCGTCCCTGCTATAGATATAAGGAAAACCAAATGAATTCCGTATGAACCGACCAGCGAAAGAATAGGCGAAGTGGCGCCGGAGATCCTGCGCTGAATAAGCAAAGCAATGAGTACGACAGCGGCAACTTGGCTTATAAGCGCCCCTAGTGCGGATACAACATTTAATTGAGCTACTAATGCAAGCATAAGAATTGTGGTTGCTTATTTGGACAATTCGCAATTGGTCTTTTCTGCAAGTGTTTGCAGTGGGATTTCGCCGTTTAAGCGACTGCCGTCAGAAAATTCCCACGTCGGATAACTTTGGATACCGGCATCAATACACACCTGAAGCTGTCCTTGGCCGTTGGGGGTCGAACATTCAACGTACGGCAGAAGTTTTTCCGATTTGCCAAACATCTTCTTCTGATTTTGGCAATGCGGGCACCAAAACGCGCCATAGAAAATAGCGCCACGGTCACCGAGACACTGCGCAAAGGCATCATATTTCCCCGGCGTGCGATACTGGTTGTAATAGTATCCCCCAAAGAGCAAGACAATAAGTACAACGACGCCGCTTATGATGTATGTTTTTGAAATTTTCATCCCGTACGAAATAGTCCTGAACGAAGCAGGAAATGCAGAGCATTTCCGTCAGGACTGTATAGTTATCTGCTGATAATGATTATTCACTATAGTACCTTAGAAAATCTTAGAACGTAACGGACTTCGTACGGGACGCTATTTCGTACGGGATTCATATACGTATACGTAATCTTTGATTATGGAATTAAACAAAACGCGGGATCCTCACAATTAACGCCTCCCAAGAGGCCGTCGATATCGCTGTCGAGAGCCAGCTGGCTGTCCTGTTCAAGAACGCTTTTCAACACATAGTGCGGGCAGTTCCCCGACCCACATGCAACAAGCGACGACGTCAGTGCTTGGTAACTGTACGCGTAAGAACCTGTGCCGCGGGGATCTGTGGGTAGTACTTGGATGTAGTTCCCCGTCACCAGCGGCGCAAGACTTGTTCCGCTTGGATACAGACCGCTTCGATCTGCGCTGTAGAGCTCGAGAGCGTTTTGAATCTGTTTAATATCTTCAAACCGCCGAGCGTCGCGGCTTTTTGCGCGCGCGTCGCTTAACACCGCCATCGTTATTGCAGTGAGGATCGCAATGATTGCGACAACCACCAAAAGTTCAATGAGCGTAAAACCCCTGCGTGCAGAATGTGCTTTCGTCACAGGAGTAATAATAGTATGGAAAGCCCCATATACAAAATGATTGTATACACAGAAGTAACCATTCGATATATTAAAAGAATAGCCGCGCAACCCGAAGCTCTTCATACGTGTACGCGCCTTTCAATTTACGATGGACGGGAGCGAGTTTTTCTCCCTTGGTTGCCACAAATGCTTTTTGTATCTTTTTCAAATCGATCACTTTTGGCTTAAAGCGCGAAAGGTCAATCGCACTACCGAGCTTTTGAAGCTTTTCTAGATGTGACACAATCGTCGTAACAGTCATGCCGCGGCCCTTTGCGATTTCTTCAAGCGAGAGCCCCTGTTCAACAAGAGCGCGCGTCTGCTCCACTGTCGGCACCTTCTTCGTAAGCTCCTCTGCGCCTCGCTCCTTATTTTTTATAATTTCTTTTTCATCATTTGTGCCACCGCACTTTTCAATGAATGTGCAGTGCATCTGCTCCATTTCTTCTCGGCCAAAGCGAACGATTACTTTTTCCCATTTACATGATTCGGCGCGCAGCCGCTGGTCAAGATGAAGGACGTCACGATTGACCGCAAGCGCCATGTCATTGAGCCCTCGGAGCACCAACCCTTCGAGCGTGCGCAAACGAGAGAGCGCGACATACCCCTGCCCCGGCACGAACGATTGAGACAGATCGATCAGGGCGGCATCCAAACTCATGCCCTGACTTTTGTGTACGGTGATCGCCCACGCAAGCCGCAGAGGCAGCTGCTCGGCCTTCGCGATGACTTTATCATTCTCCTCCACAGTCCACTCTTCTGGGTACACTTCGATGGAATCGCCGGAGAAAGTGCGAACTAATGGAAGGTTGTTTTCAAATCCTTCAACAACGCCCAAGGTACCGTTCACATACCCCGCTTCAAAGTTATTTTTCACAAACATCACCACGGCATCTTTCTTGAGCTTCAAATGTTCCGGCGCAAGAATCCCTTTCACCAACGACTGTACGACATTTGCTTTGCCATGCGTCTGCATCTCATACTCATATTCCTTGCCGGGCAGTTTCTCAAGCTCTTGCTCGTTTTGTGCATCAACATCCTTGTTGTGCGTATACAGCCGTGTCGGAGCGATACCGTCAGAGTGTACGGCATTCCGTCGGCTCATTAAAAGCTTTCGCGCTTTTTCAGAAACATTCCCCTCACGCATCTCATTTAAAATACGCTCGAGTGATTCATCTTTCTGCCGATGTTGTTCTTCTAGGTAACAGGTGCGAAAATCTCCCACCCTCCACGCATTTGAGGCGCTGATAAATTCAATTCTCGAGCTTCCTCTCACTATAGGCGGCAACTGAAAGAAATCGCCGGAGAGCACAATTTGCATGCCGCCAAAAGGTGTGGATGTTTGCTTCATCGTGCGGCACAGCCGATCAAGCGAATCAAAAAAATCCGGCGAAAGCATGGACACCTCGTCAATAATCAAAACTTTTGTGGTATCAAACCGCTTCCAGAGGTATTCTTTCTGGACCAGAAGGTCAATGTCTTGATCTGACAACCACTCCTTAATGCCGATGCCGGACCAAGAGTGAATCGTCACACCACCTAGGTGTGTCGCTGCAATACCTGTCGAGGCGGTCATACCAACCACAACCCCGCGATGTCGCAAGTGCGCGATGTATTCCCGAAGCGTGTGCGTTTTGCCGCTTCCGGCCGAGCCGGTGAGATACACATTGCGTCCTGCCTTCAAAATATCGAGCGCTTGCGACTGTAGCATAGGAAGCTATTTTAACACGCTCTGGAGAACCTACTGTTCCTTGTTCAAATCGAGTGTTTCGTCAATCCTAATCTGGCTTACAAATTCCGGCACGTGGCTCACTAACACCATTGCCCCTTCGTAGCTATCGAGGGCTTTAGCAATCACCGGCAAGTGTCTGAAGTTTATGTGGTTGGTTGGCTCATCCAGAATAAGCAGGCCTGGCTTTTGGAGTACGAGTTGTGCAAAGGCAACAAGACCTTTTTGTCCTTCGGAAAGCAATCCAATCTTTGTGTGCATAAGTTCCCTATCAATCAAGAATCCCGCAGCAGTGGAGCGTAGAGTGTGCTCGTCTTTCTTCTTCATAACAGATTCGAGAGATTCATACACAGTGTTCTCAAAATTGAGAGTTGAAAAATCTTGCCGGTAGTAGCCGACAACAACTTCTGGCGCAATTGTTGCGCCCTGTGCGCTGCCGTTAGCCAACGACTCCAGGAGTGTGCTCTTCCCGATCCCGTTTGGACCCTCAAGGAGCAGGTGTCTACCTTTCATGAGCGAGATATGGACACCCTGCTTTTTTGCTTTGTGATCCTTCATGACAGTAACAGATGAAACATTGAGAATCTCTCCGGAAACATTCGCCTGTGTCGGAATGGCAAATTTCCTGATGGTCTTATCTTCTCGCCGCACATCCACTTTCGCCTCTTCCATCTCTTCAGCTTTTTCCCGCATACGCTTGGCCACCAGACGCATCTGACCGCCCTTCATGGCAAAGAAGTTTGCTTTGTCCTTGTTCGCCTGAATCTCCTTTTCAAACTGCGCGTTCTTTCGGTTTTCCTTTTCCACGCGCGCTGAAATCTCTGTAACCACATCTGTGTAGTTACCGTCGTACTGTTCAACTTTGTGGGTATTCACGTCTAGGTACAAAACCCCATGCGTAAACGCGTTGAGGAATTCCGCATCGTGGGAAATAACCAGACACGTCTTTTTGTAATCAACGAGAAATTGGGTGAGGTGCAAAATGCCGCTTTTGTCGAGATTGTTGGTCGGCTCATCCAAAAGAAGAACGTCGGGATCTTGAATCAACGCCGAAGCAAGTAAGAGCCGCGCCTGCTGTCCGCCTGAAAAGGTGCGAACAATTTTGTCATGCGGCGCTTTTAGATTAACGATGTCGAGCACAGTGTCGATTCTCGGATCAATATCATAGACCTTGCGGGTAAAGCACTTTTCAAAAAACTCACGTACGGTGAGATCGAGATGTTCGCGCAAGATAACCTGGCGAGCAGTTGCAATTGAGATCCCATGAACGATGTTGATGATGCCGGATTCGGGTAGGAACTCTCTGGTAATCAGCTTGAAGATCGTACTCTTTCCTGCCCCATTTTGTCCCATCAATGTCATCTTTGAACCGCGGCGCACTCCAAAATTCGCCTCATGCAGAATGGGCTTTTTGATACCGAATTCAAATGAAACGGCCTTGAATGTGAGTATTGCTTCGCCTCGAGCCATATATAGTTAGTGTGATTCTCGCCGCGCTTTCGAACGAGCGGCCTCGGTAAGGTACTGCTTGCGTAGGCGGACATTGTGCGGCGTGATCTCAAGAAATTCGTCACTTCCCATTACTTCGAGCCCGCGCTCAATGGTGAGTTCGTACGGCGGAATAATGATGATCGCCTCTTCAGACCCTGCGGCGCGAACATTGCTCAACTGCTTCTCTTTCATGGGATTCACTACCATTTCGTCTCCCTTCGAGCTATAGCCAATGACCATTCCTTCGTACACTTCCGTCACCGGCTTGATGTAGAGCACTCCGCGATCCTGCAAATTCCAGAGCGCGAATTGAACTGCTTTGCCCGTCGCCATTGAGGTCATTGAGCCGAGCGCGCGTTTCTTAATTTCTCCTGCGTACGGTTGAAACCCGATCACGCGCGAAGAAAGAATTCCCTCCCCCTTCGTATCAACGATGAATTGACTCTTGTATCCGAGGATTCCGCGCGTCGGTCCCTCAAACGTCAAGCGAAGGCCCGCATCCATGCTCTGCATGTTTTTCATAACGAACGCGCGTTTGCCGAGCGCTTCAATGATTGCTCCTTGATACACAGACGGGGTGTCAATAATCACCTCTTCGAACGGCTCGAGCCTCTTGCCTTCTTCCTCGCGGATCAACACCTGCGGCTGGGATACCTGAATTTCGTAGCCAGAGCGGCGCATGTTTTCAAGCAAGATGGCGATGTGGAGCTCTCCGCGTCCGAGCACTTCGAAGTGATCACCAGCATCTAAGTTCACGTGCAGTCCGACGTTTACTTCAAGCTCCTTCTCGAGATACTCGCGAATGTCGCGCGAATTGATTTTTTTCCCCTCACGGCCGCGGAACGGCGAGCTATTGGGATAGAAGTTAAGAGAGATTGTCGGCTCATCCACTTCAATTGCAGGGAGTGGCTCTGCGCTCTCCTTTGCACAAACCGTCTCCCCGATATAAATGTCTGACAAACCCGCAATGAGCACGATGTCTCCCGCAACCGCTTGTGGTGATTCCACGCGCTCTAGACCATGAAACGTAAAGAGTTTTGAAATCTTTCCTTGACGCGTTTCTCCGTTGGGTTTCTTTATAAAAATCGTTTCCCCGACAAGAAGGGTGCCCTCATACACGCGGCCAATTGCCATTCTTCCCAGAAAATCGTCGTACGCAAGATTAAACGCCTGAAACCGCAGTGGCTGCGCTTCCTGCTCTTTTGAAGAGGCCTCGGGCACGTACTCAAGAATGGTATCGAGAAGCGGTGTCAGGTCCCGTGACTCATCTTCGAGCTTCTTCTTTGCAATGCCTTCACGGCCGTTGGCATAGACAACAGGGAAATTTGCTTGCTGTTCATTGGCACCCAGCTCAAAAAACAATTCGAGTACCTGCTCCTCACACCGAACTGGGTCAGCCGCCTGCTTGTCGATTTTATTGATGACCACGATCGGCTTTAAGCCGAGCTCCAAGGACTTCTTGAGCACGAACCGCGTTTGCGGCATCGGCCCTTCCTGCGCATCAACAACGAGCAACACTGAATCAATGGAGCGCAACACTCGCTCGACTTCGGATCCGAAATCCGCATGCCCGGGCGTGTCGACAATGTTGATTTTGGTACCCTTATAGAAGGTGGCGGCATTTTTCGAGTAAATCGTAATACCGCGCTCTAATTCGAGCGCATTTGAATCCATGGATGACCCCTCCTTGATCACGCCAGTTTGACGCAAGAGTGCATCAGTAAGCGTTGTCTTACCGTGGTCCACGTGGGCGATAATTGCAATATTTCTGATTTCCATACACAAAAAATTGGCCGCTCTCCGGCCAGATGTACTACATAATACAACAAAAAGTATTTTTGTGCAAGGTACAACAAAAAGCCGCGCTCCGTCAGCCGACAGAGTACGGCTTGCTACATCACTTCCTTTCTTTGAGTGTTACACTATTAAAGAACATGTCTGAATTTCTCCTTGGCGTCCCAACAGCATATACATATATTGTCCTTTTATTTGGACTCATTCTGGGGGGCGGTTTTGTCTTCATGCCCGCCCTCTACCTCGCTTCGCTCGGCGTTATCAGCTTCACCGCACTTTTTATTGCCAACATCATCGGCGCAATTATCTCCGATTCATTTTGGTACTTCGTCGGGAAATATGTGACGAAAGAAAAAATCTATTCTCTCCCGTTGGTGCGCACGCGAACGGAAGAAGCAAAACGATTCTCAACATTCTACGACCGTCACGGGATATGGATGGTCTTTTTCGCTAAATTTGTGTATGGCACACGGATTGCAAGCCAAATTCTTGCGGGCATGCATAAAAACCACTACCCAGTATTTCTTGCGGCGATTACGCTCGGTACTGCAATCTGGACACTGCTTCTTTTTGCCCTTATTACAATTATTAATTTGGGCCTCGAAGGCACACGGGACGCCGCTTTGAAGATTCAGTTATCATTCCTCATTCTGATTGTAATCGTTATTTTTCTTAATTGGATAACAAGAAAATATGTTATGCGCACCTGGACCACCAGCAATTCTTCATCTAGTGCAAAAGATGAGGATGGGGGTCATTAATTGCGCCGCTCTTCTTCACGTCGTTGCACGGCATCTTCTTCATAGCCGAAATAGTGCGCAATCTCGTGCCAGAGCGTGTCGAACACAACTTGCCGGATCGGGAGTCCTGATTCTGCCGCCTCCACTTCAATTGGTCTTTGGTAAACGGTGATGGTATCCGGTAGCGTTTCGCCCACGCCATATGCGCTCCCGCGATGAATGTGCGCGATGCCGCGATAGAGTCCCAAGAGCGTTTCTCCCAATTGCAGCCCGTTTTCTGTACGTGTTTCTTGGTCCGGCTCGTCTTCCACAAGGAGTGCGACATTTTTTATCCGCAACCGAAACTTTTCCGGGATTTTTTCAAACTCCTGGCCAACAATTGTTTCGAACTCGCTTCGTTTCATGTTCAAAGTATATCAAAGCGCCCTCTTTAAAATACAAAGGAGGTCACGAGCGGGCGTGACCTCCATTTAGCGCACCAGTTTTGGTCTTGGGGGTGGCGACCCTTTTTCCCAGACCTCCTTGGCAAGTCTGCCAAGGGCTCGATCATTCTTGGCGAGTGCCATTTTTACGATGACAGCCGGTGTGCGGCGGCCCCGCTTGTAGAGTGCCATGGCGATGAGGTATTGGACCTCGCTTGAAGCGTCCTCGTCTTGCATGAATTCTTCAAGCCACATGAGGTCTTGTGGCCGTAGTCTTTCTTCCGAGCGCTGGAGAATCATTGCGGCGCCGCGCTTCACGTTTTGACTTGGGTCGGAAAGTCCCCAAGACATTGCCCACACCACGCACTGATTGGTCAGGTGCGAAGGGTAGATACTTTCGTCAAAAAGTTTCTGGTTTCCGCCCTCAATAATTTGGAAGAGTCGTTTGAAACTCACTGGCTTTGCCATTGCCCCACCACAGGTTTGAGTTACTTCTGTAGAAACTATTCCTCATTTTTAAAGCGGCGTCAAAGACGTTTTCCCACTGCTATCGCAATGTACTGCCGATTTCAACACTACCTTTCGCGGGCGTAATCAAAACCCAGCCAATATCTGCGGTATTTTTGAAACCAAGGGTGAGTACCTCTGAATCAAAGTTAGCCACGCGTTTCTTTGGAAAATTCACCACACAGCATACTAGCATCCCGCACAACTCCTCTTTCGTATGCGCCCCAACTGCCTGCACGCTTGAGCGCTTCACTCCAACTTCCGGCCCAAAATCAATCGTGAGTTTGAAGGCGGGATTGCGTGCCTCGGGGAAATCTTCTGCTTCAATGACCTTCCCGACGCGGATATCTATCTTCTCAAAATCCTCAAATGTTATGGTCATATTTTTATTTGCTACCTCGTCTTTCATCCTAATCAATATTTTCTTCATAATAACAAAAAGCGCCCGAGGGCGCTTTTTGTTAGATTGAATTAATCTCGAAATTTAGGAGAGGTGCTTGGAGACGAGTTTTGTCATCTCAAACATGTTGACGGTCTCCTTGCCTCCGAACACCTTCTTGAGGTTCTCATCGGCATTGATATTGCGCTTGTTTGCAGGGTCTTGAAGGTTTTTCCCCTTGATGTACACCCACAACTGCTTCACGACTTCTGAACGAGGCATCGGTCCCTTGCCGACAACGGCTTCGAGCTCCGGGCTCAAATTCATCGGCTTCATAAACGCGGAATTTTCTTTCGCCATGTACGATAATTACCTAAATAATAGCTTCGGATAACTATATCACATATTTCAATGCCGCGCGTCAATACCTGTGAGTAGCAAAAAGTGCCTCATATCCAACCCCTACCTCGCTATTCATCACAGCAGTTGGCGAGCTTGTTCACGAGCTCTTCGAAGTGCGAGCTTGTGTGTGCCGTTTTTTGTATCTTTTCTGCGCTAATTAACTGAAGTTTTAGCGCCCAGAAGATAGCATATACCCGATATGCTTTCTCGAACATATCGCGGGCGTCGTTTCCCCGTCCCTCGGAACGAAGCTTCGTCCCGACCTCAATGAGGCGCATCACTGCGGCGAGCAGATGCTTCGAGATGCACCACGTTTCTCCTTCGTGGTTAGGCATGAGTTTTTTTAAGAGTTCTTTCCGTATCTCGCGTATTTCTCCCGACGTATCGAGGTATTCGTCTTTTTGCGTCTTCATACCCGTGAAGAAGAAGTGCTCCTCAAGAGAGATAAGGTTCATGACAGCGATGCTCAAATCTTCCGCAGAGGTGAGATCAACGCCGCCGTCTTTCTTCATAGATTCGACCTTGTGCAGAAACTCATCCAGTGATTTTTCTTTTTTCATACTTTTAGAGGAAGAAGATCAGGACCCCAATAATGACCATACTAACTCCTGCCCACAGCCGGACATTCTGAAGCGAAGCACGTTTCCACTCTTCAATCTTGCCGACCACCGTCTTGTCGGCTGCAATGAGGAGCACAACCACAAGCGGCACGATAAGAATGAGGTTGTAGAGAAGGAGATATAGGACACCGGTACGGTAGGTCACCTGATCATAGAGAAGGCCGATTACCATGAGATACGGCCCGCCCATGCACGGGAACTGGCAGATGCCGACAAGAATGCCGAGGAAGAGTGCCGTCGGAATTGACGCCTTGTCTATCAGTTTCCCCATTGCCGTGTGCGACACGGACGGGATTTTGAGCTTGATCGGGAAATTTGGGAAGAGGGCGTTCAGAAGATTGATCACGCCAAACGTAATCAACAGCCCCGCCCCTAACTTCCCCATGAAGTGCGGCACGCCGAAGAGGTGCAGCGTCTGAAGCAGTCCGAGCCCGATGAGCAAGTATGCGGCGAAGATTCCTGCGACGTAGGTGCCGCCGACCTGCAGAATTTTCTTTCTCGTCATGCTCGCGCCGAAGAGAAAGGCAATGGTAATGAGAAGAATCGAGAATGAGCACGGGTGCACGCTGTCGAGGAGCGATGCAACAAGCACAAGCGGTAAGAGCCACACTCCTCCATCGCTTATGTTCCAGAGAAACACCGACACTGACGGGCTTCCTTGTATAAGCACAATACCCGCAATCGCTGCGGCGGTCGCAAGCAGTAGTATGATTGTCTTTTTCATACGGCTATTACGGAGTGACTACTGCCCTGATCTGTAGTTCGAGTGTCTTCTCATCCTCTTCAATGAGATAAATGAAGCGGCCAATCGGCCCGACGCCGGCAGGTCCGTGTGCATTGGGGTCATAGACGACCTCAATCTCGCGGGTCTCACCTGCCTTGATAATTTCATTAGCTTTTGGAACAACACCACCGTGCCCGGGCATCCCGAACGGCCCTCGCTTTAAATCCCCGTTCACAATGAAGGCCTCGGTGCACATGCACGAGGTCACGACACTCTTCAGAGTAATATCTCGACTTGTCGGATTCGTTACACTAAAGCGCGTGCGTACGTTGCCGTCTTTCATTGAGATTCTCCCGAAGTCATACAAGGCGGTAGCTGTCACAAGCTCGCTCGATACAAGTGCATTGTCCCCTCCACGTGACGCGGTGGATCCTCCCCACAGCAAGAGCCCGAGAACTCCCGCGACGAGGAGAAGAAGTGATATGATTGTTTTTTTGTCCATCGAATTATTTATGGTGAGCATAGTCGAACCAGTTAAAGTATTACGCGATTAACACGAACAAAAGCCCTCACTAGAGGACTAAGGAGCAGCACGCAAAAACCCTGCAGGTTATTTACGCACTGCCAAGAAGAAAGGATGGACTTAACTCAAATAGTGAAAGCCAACGAGTGATACTTCGCGGACGAAGCGGCGCAAATATATTGATACGTCGTATTGAAATGCGCGCTTTGGAATGAACACGGGGAGGAGAAATAATACGCAGAACTACCAAGAAAAGTGCAAGGAGTGACGCAAGGAACGAAATGAGCGAGAGCGCCGTGTATGTGATAAGGGGTTGAGTGAACGTTAAAAAGGCGGAAATATGCTGTACAACAACAGAGATCGCGTTTGAGGAGCACACCACATTATTAAGCAAGAATGTGGGGCAATTACTTGATGTGTGGCTGTCGTGACCCAAGAGTGTAAACCCGAATGCTCCGGTAGTAACGAATCCTATGAGAACTATGAGTGTCACGTATTTCATCGGTGATGTAATGATACTCTTTTGCATATTCTTTACAATATTCGCCGCCGAAGCAGCACTGCATTAAACGCCACTATTACGGTCGAAAGCGACATGAATACAGCCGCCACTGCCGGTTGGAGCACAATGCCCCACAACGCCAGCGCGCCTGCCGCAATAGGAAGCGCAACAATGTTGTACCCGCTCGCCCAGAAAAGATTCTGCATCATTTTCGAGTACGTGAGGCGCGAGAGCTTGATGATTTTTGGAATATCGCGCGGGTCATTCTTCACAAGAATAATTCCTGCCGATTCAATGGCGACGTTCGTGCCGGCACCGATTGCAATACCGAGGTCCGCCTGCGAGAGCGCTGGTGCATCATTAACGCCATCACCCACCATTGCTACCCTCTCTCCTCTCCTCTGAAGCTTTTTCACGGCATCCGATTTTTGATGAGGAAGCACGCGCGCAAAATATTCATCAATTGAAAGCTCCTTGGAGACCCACGCGGCGACATCGTCGGCATCTCCGGTAATCATTGCCACTTTGATTCCCATCTCTTTAAGAGAAGAAATGGCAAAACGAGATTCCTCGCGAATGACATCAGACAGCGCGATGCTTCCCACGAGCTTCTGGTCTCGAATGACGTGCACGACCGTCTTCCCTTCACGCTCATACTCTTCAATCGCCTTTTGATAATCATCCGGTACCTCGACCATATGTTCGCCGAGTAATGCCAAAGAGCCGACAGAAACCTGTTTCCCATCAATGTCTGCTTGTACGCCCTTTCCGCGTAGATTCTTAAACGACACCGCCTTCGGCAGAGACATTGCTTTTTGTTTTACATGCGAAACGATGGCGCGCCCCAAGGGGTGCTCCGAGGAAATGTTTGCCGACGCAGCAAGGGTGAGTGTCTCTTCTTCGAGGCCGATAACCGCCATAACGCCAAAACGTCCTTCAGTAAGCGTCCCCGTTTTATCAAAGAGAACAGTGGTGATATTGCGCGCTGCCTCGAGTGCAAGCCGCCGCTTTACAAAAAAGCCGTTTTTCGATGCCATGGTGGTCGAGATGGAGGCGACGAGTGGAATGGCGAGCCCGAGCGCATGTGGACAAGCGATTACCAAGACTGCAACCAGTCGTTCGACTGAAAACCCGAAACCTTTCCCCAGAATGAGCCACGTCATGAGCGTGACGCCGCCTGCGGTAACCGCAATCACTGTAAGATAAAACGCAGCGCGGTCGGAGAGAAGTTGGAGACGTGACTTTGAGCTCTCGGCTTCCGCAACGAGTCGCATGATATTCGCCAAAAACGTATTGTCGCCAAGCTTTTCAAGGCGGATATGCAAACTGCCGTCGCCGTTAATCGAGCCGGCGATAACTTGCGATCCTTTTTGTTTCAGAATCGGCCGCGACTCGCCGGTGATGAGTGATTCATCAACCTCGGATTCGCCATCCACCACAACCCCGTCTGCGGGCGCTTTGCCGCCGGGCCGAATGAGTACAATATCGCCTTCTCGAAGCTGTGCTAGAGAAACAGCAATTGTCTTTCCATCACGAATGACATCGGCACTGTCCGGAAGGAGCTTGGCGAGTTCCTGAAGCGCGCCCTTTGCCCCCTTCACTGCTTTCATCTCGATCCAGTGGCCCAAGAGCATAATGGCAATCAATGTTGAGAGTTCCCAAAAGAGCGTCATGCCGCTTCCGAAGAGGATTGAGCCGACGCTGTAGAGATACGCCGCGGAAATCGCAAGGGCGATCAGGGTCATCATGCCGGGAAGCCGTGCTCGCAGTTCATAGAATGCGCCTTTCAAGAAGACCATTCCGCCGTAAAAAAATATGATTGATCCCAGTATGAGAACGAGGAGTTCCGAGCCGACAAAATCCGGTGCCCGAAATCCGAACGCTTTCTCAAACAGATCAGAGTACAGAAGAATCGGAACGGTGAGAACAAGCGTCACCCAGAACTTTTTCAAAAAATCTTCCGTATGATGCGAGGCGTGCTTGTCGTGATTGGCGGGACGATTCTGATCGTTACAACAAGCATTTTTCATATCTACCTTTTCGTGGCGGCTTGTGCTGCGGATTGGGACAAGACCCATGCCGCATTCAGGACACATGCCCGAATGCTCACGCACGATCTCTGGATGCATGGGACAGGTATACGTAATGATTTCTTCGTGCGACATGGGGATTATTTTTTCCTTTGTGATACCTGATACACCTTAAGAATCTCATCAACGGCCTTGCTCTGGTTTCTTCCTCGCATCTGTTCAACAACGTGGGTTTCTAAGTGATTTTTGAGCATGACACTTTCAAGAGCGCCGATGGCACTCTTAATGGCCTGTGCCTGCGTAATAACGTCAATGCAATAAGTGTCCTGTTCAACAAGCCGTTTTAAGCCCGCCACCTGGCCCAAGATGCGATTGAGGCGCGCGATGATGCTTCGTTTGAGTTGTGGCTTCATATCAACAATATACCCCCTGGGGGTATATTGTGTCCAGCTCTCATCGAGAGTATACTGAAAATGCGTTATTATTACATAGGTCGAATCTCTATGCTTACTACATCACGAGCGATAAAGATTGCTACGGCGTGGATCAGTGTTGTCTACGTTATTTGCTACGCGGGCGTTGCTCTTTTCCTCGGGATTCGGGAAGGGTTTATGGAGTATGCGCTTCATACGCGAATTGATACGGGCGTAAACGTAGTTTCGCTGACAACGTTCATTACGGGTCTGATTGTTTGGAACGTCATGGCGGCTGTCGCCGCATGGCTCTTTGTCGTTCTTACTAAGTATTTCTCGAAATAATATGATGGGATACGGAGGAAGTTGGGGCATGATGGGCGGTATCGGAGTCTACAGCACGCTTATTTGGTTCGTGATTCTGATAGATTTAATTCTTGTCGGAGTCTGGCTTTGGAAACAAATTTCAAAGAAATAGACACCCCGCCGTAACACGCCCTCCTCTGGAGGGCGTGTTACTTGTTGCGGGATTTCTATAAAAACGCGTGCTGGAAAAAATAACCAAGGAGGGTGAGCGCGCTTAAGCCAACGAGTAGTGTTTCGGCGGCAACAAGACGGCCTATTGCGCGCGGTTCCCATTTTTTATTGCGCCACAGAGCGCTGAAGATAATGCTTAGGAAAAAGAATACCAGGAGGGCAAGCGCCCCCTTCCCCAGCCAGTGGTGCGTAAAGGTCGCCTTAAGCCAATTCTTGAAAAGCGGTGTTTCTTCAGCGTATGGGATGAGCCCTGCAAGGAAAACCGCAGTGAGAAGCGCGGCGCTGTGCACCGCGGGTCCTATTTTTTGAAAAAATGATGGTTGCATATTTTCTTTCTACTTTCTACTTTTCACTTTCTACTTTCTACTCTACTACACCGACCCCGAAACAATAATACCCGCCGCCGCGGTGAATGTGCCAATGACCAAGCATACAAACGCAAGCATCTGTGCCGCGCGCTTTAGCTTTTCATCCGGCGTGCGTCGCAGCATCGAAAGTGCGACCGCAAGCGAAAGTACCGCAAATGGCAACACAAGAAAAACATGCTCCTTCGCCTCCATAAAGAAAATGTGTCCTGCGGGATATGTACCCTCAAGAATGCGCGGCTTAACTGCTTTGCCATAATACGTGACGTAATAGTACGCGGAAGTCGCCCACGAAAGCCAAAATAATAGTGCCGCAGTCCATCCGATCCGTGAGAGGAATACAAAATTAGGGGTTCGTTTCAAAAGGTGAATCGAGAGCACGTAGAGCATGCTGATCGCGATAATGCCAGCGATCACGTGCGTGATGAGCAGTGTTGCAAGAAGTGGAGTCATGTTCGTTTCTGGTTACCGTGAATGTGCGCCCGAATTCTCCCAAGTACAAACATCACGACAATTACTGCCACTGCGTAGGTAAGCATCACACCGACATATGATACTCCCTCAATCCGGCCGGCGCCTAAGATGAGCGCCGTGTACCATGAAGTAAGCGAGATCGCCGCTCCCCAGCGCATCGGCATGCGACGCGCTTGCAGTAAAATTGCATTGAGGACGAGGATCATCACCACCGACATCTTTGCCCAGAACTGCGGACTGTGGAGCACCTCAAGCCGCGTTTCTGTAATGCGGTAGTACAGCAAGAATGAAAATCCCGAGACCACCAAGAGCAGCAGTCCGAGGCGCATCACAAAATAGGTAACGCGTAGCACACTCCCTTCCTTTTCATCAATGACATCATCGCGGTTAAAAAGCGTGTAGTGTATTTCTGCAAACGTTGCCGCCCCAACACCAAGAACCGTTCCGATAATGTGTCCGGCGATTAATATAAAATAGATAGTCTCGGTCATATTCTCTGTCCTCGTACGCTTTTCTACTCACTTCTTGCTATGTACCTTACTACTTACTCCTTGCCACTTACTGCTTCCTCTACCCGATAATCGCCCGCAGTTTTGGGAAGCGTGCGCAGATCGGTAGATTCACACACCACTTCTCAAGGCCCCACACGCGGCCGGCGCGCATCACCGCCAAGTATGCAAGGATGAGCGAATACGTTATGTGTTCATCGAGAATGTAGCCGTGCGCTCCGGCGTAAGGGAATTGAAGCGCCGGGAAATAGTAGAGAACCATGATGGCAATGCCAAATACTGCAGCCACGCGCACCCCGATACCGAGGATCAGTGCGGCGCCAATGAGAGTGAGCCCCCATTCATTGAGAAGATTGATCCAAGGAATGATGTCCGGCTGTGCAAACCACGCATACAGTTCAGGAAATGTCTTTGCATTGCCCAAGAATCCTGCCGCAGACCAGTTTGGGTTAAGCACTTTCGTAATACCAGCGTAAAAAAAATACCACCCGGCGGCGATACGTAGAAGAAAGAGGAGTGTGCGAGACATCATGTTTCTTACTTTTATATAGGTATTGTATCAAGCTGCACTTCATAAAAACAGACACGTCTGTAGATAAATACCGGATTATTCCCCTCCCTCTTACCTTCTCAAAAGAATCTTGAAGGCGGTAATCACCTGCGCGCCCAAAGTAGAAGCATCCCCTGTCGGTGCCGACTCAAGAGATGGTGCCGGGGCCGGAGCTGGTTCTTCTGTGTGGGCCGGCTCTTGATACTGGACTGGTTCCGGTGCTCTTTGCACGGGTTCTTCGTATCGTATTGGCTCTACAGACGATTTCGGCTCTTGGTATGGCGCGTAGTTTTGTGAAGGATCGTACGAACCAGATGTTTCTATGCGGTATTCTTGCGGCGGTTGATTATAACTTTCGGGAGGAGGCACACCCTCTTCTCGTCGCATCCTTTCATTATCTCCTCGTATGTCCCGATTCTCGTATGAACCGCGGTCATCGGCATTCTCATAGCGGCGCTCTTCATACTCGCGAGGCGAAGGTCCTTCCGAGCCGTTGGACGGCTCACGGTACGGATTGCGCTCTCCTACGCACGCTTTCGTGCGCGCCTCAAAATCATTGTAGTTAAGCTCGTTGGACATCAGCCGCTCACGGTAATCATCACCAAAGAGCGAACGTGCGCACTCATCCATTTCCGGCGGCATGGATACGTCCCCCGAAAATGCCGGTCTTTCTTCCGGCCGATCGTTTTCGGGATGTCCGCCGCTTCCCCAACCAGACTTGGACTGCTTTTCGAAGCAGGTGCGCATCGCTTCTCCGATGTCGGGCCCAATCGGGAACGTACCGGTGCGCATTTTCGCAATCACATCGCTTCCGACGACACCCTCAAGGCACGAAACAACTTCAGGTGCTGATTCCTCAATTGCGCGCCGTGCGGATTCCATACCTTCCTCCATCTGCTGTTGGTCTTCCTTAGACATCAATCCGTGCTCCATAGAAAATTCAATACAGGTTTGCCGGTTCGTTGGGTCTTCACAATATGTTTCGCACGCGCGACCGCGGCACCCGCCAGGGCCTTTGCCGCCCGTCTTTCTGATCATCTCCGCCTGCTCGGGCGGGATAAAACCGGCTTTCAGTGCAAAATCAACGCACTCACTGGAGTGTGCCTCGTCTTCGCAGTACGTCTTGCATTCATTTTCTCCGCTACAGCCACCAGGCATGGTGCCGCCAGATTCGAGATACGCAACCATTTTTTTCGCCTCTTGCAGTTCTTCAGGAGGGATGAGTCCCGCCGATTCACCGAAAGTGATGCACTCTCGCATATTGCTTGCCTGCGAACAGTACTTCTCACATGCATGTTTGGACGTACAGCCGCCCGGAAGAGTAACGCCGCTTTTAAGAGTCGTCATGATTCGCTTTGCCTCTTGCAGTTCTTCTTCCGGCATCAGTCCATGCTTCTCACCAAAAGAAATACATTCTTCGATATTCCGCATGTCTTCGCAGTACGATTCGCACGATTCAACCGAGGTACAGCTGCCGGGTCCTTCTTCGCCAATCTTCGCAAACATTCGCCCCCGCTCGGCATCCTCGGCGTTCATGAGTCCGTTTGCCTCCGCAAATGTTATACATTCATTAATATGCGCAATGTCATCGCAGTAGGTTTTGCAAGCGCCCTTGTCCGTACAGCCACCAAGGTCAGCAATCGGGTACGTAACTGAAGACTCCTCGGCAAAGACAATGGTTGCGCCTCCCACAAAAAAGAGTGTGAGGAGAAGGAGCAGAGCAGCAGGCAAGACAGCGCGAGATGAGATCATATTATTCAAATGGATTTTTGTATTCAGTAAATGGATTTGTCGGCTTTTCGAATGGGTTCGTCTGCGGTACTTCTTCCACAGGGTTTTGTGTCGCGCCAGAGATATTGAGGTCGGGGTCAAAATCACCGCCGTCCTGTGAATCTGTATCCCTCGTCAAAACAACATACGCGGCAACCGCCGCGATTATAAGGACGACAACACCGCCTGCAACCATCATCTGTTTCTTGTTCCCCAACTGCTGTCCTTGCGGCATTATGTCTTCCATTCCTCTATTATGAAGGACGGGTACGTACTGTACACCCCTACTTATCCCCCACTCACGGGGTTGGCCACTACCCAACGAGTACTCCGGTTGCAATCGTGAGCAAGAATAACGCGATGACAATGTACTTGCTCACTCCCGGCCGCACGTGGATGCCAAACCAATGCTGGGCATACCGGTCAAAACACACGCCATCATAGGATGGGCCGGGACGCTCTTTTTCCCGAAGCTCGTTTTCCCATGCAGTGAAGAGACACCCACCAGAGAGATACCACGAGGTTATGGTGCCGAACAGAAAGAGAACCGAAGCGGCAATGACATGGGGGAACGAAATAAGTCCTGGGAAGAAAATAAACGTCAACGACGCGCCGACAGACAGAGTGACAAACGAGAAGAAAACAAATGTGTGAAAATACAAAACGCGCCGCGCAGTCATAGTAATAGCTATCTTACCACTTACTCCTTACACCTCCCATCAAATTTAATATGAAAAACGAGCCGGGCATCCAAGGATGCCCGGCAATCTTTCGGCCGACGTGAGATCTTAGCGTACAAAAAAGGTCATCGCCTCGAACTCCGCCCTGATATATCCCATCGCTCTGACGGCGTCGTTCCGCAAGGATGAATTGTCCTTGTCGATCTTGAGCGCCGGGACCAGTCCGTCACGCAGAAGGACAATCTTGGCAGCCAAAGACCGCATGTGCGCCGCGTGGCTGGTGAGGGCCATCTCATCGTCCCCCAATGCCTCGGTCATTTCACGACTTTTTTCGTGGGCTGTCACTTCCGCATGGTTGGCAAATGCTTCCAACTCCTCAATGGTGAGGTTGTTCAGCATCATGGCGGCGAAAGCGCTCGCACTTCGGGCAACGTAGGCAATTCTATTTGTGGCCATAGCAAGTTCCTCAATCTGAAGCGGGTTTTCAAATTCTTGCAGGATAGTACAACAAGATCTCAAAGGAGTCCAGTGGGCACATCTAGGCTAATAAGCTAATTAAGCATCCAAATGGCGTAGTTAAGATACACCGCAAAGCTCACCCACAGAATGTACGGGACAAGAAGCCATGCCGCCGGTTTTGAAATCTTGTAAAAAAGAATACTAGTCGCAAGAATCGCTAACCAGAGGACAATTATTTCAGCAAACGCCGCACCTGGATTTCGAAAACCGAAGAAAATCACTGACCACAGCGTATTTAAGATGAGCTGAATGAAAAACAGTGCAATCCCCCACCGCCATATCCACAACATTCTCACATTCTCAAGAATGTTGGAATGTTTCCGCCACATGAAGAAAAGCGCGATGCCCATAAGCACGAAGAGTCCTGCCCACACCGGTCCGAAGACATATCCGGGCGGCACGAGGGCGGGTTTTACAAGCGCCGCGTACCACCCCGCAATCGAAGGCTCGGTAAAGAACGCCCCAATGACACCGGCGGCTTCTGCAACAACAATTGAAACAATGAGTTTAAATGGGTCGCTGATTCGCATACATTCATTGTACCCCAAAATGAAGCGACCCGGATCGCGAGGATCCGGGCCAAAAGTTATTCTTATTCTGCATTCTCCGGCTCGGCAAAGAAATTATCTTTTTCTTTCTCCTTGTACAAAAACCACAAGACGAGCATGGAACCGAAAAGGACGAAGAGAAGCGGATTGAGAATCATCAGCGCCGGCAGGAAAATGAACGTGAACACTTGTGTCTTTTCGTTCGCCGTCCACGTACCAAAACGGAACAGGTCGATGACAATCAGTGCATGGAAAGCGCCGAGGACGACGCCATTAAAAATGATTGCTGCGCTCTTCTGATAGATGCCGTAGAAAATCAGAGCGACAAGGACTGCCGCGAAATAGGCAAACCATGTCACGGATAAACCATCGCCGGAGCGCTGTAGCAAAATCTTCTTGTGTTGAGTCCACAAGGCCCGTGCAACAACGAAGGTGAGGACAATGGTGCCGATCACGCTGACCGCCACCAAGTTCCACCCCCACTTTTTGTACTCAACGGTACCAGTGAAGATGTCCCATAGGACAGTCTGCAAGCCGAACATCACGCTCTCCCTCTTTTAGATTAACCTAAAACGAAAATAACATGTTTCTGTTCATTAGTCAAATCAACCGACACCCCTCTGAGGGGTGTCGGTTGATTCCTTGCAACTTATCACTTACAACTCATCCCGTACCACCAACATCATTTCTCTTTAATCTTTTTTACGAGGTACCCACGCGACGCGATATGCATGACCGCCGGGGCCATACTTATTCTCAACCCTATTTTCATTCTTTATCTCTAAGCCCATAGAGCGATACAGATTCCTTGCCGGCTCAAAGTTTTTGCCCGAGAAAGAGGGGTGGCCGGTAATAGAGGCGTCTTCCGTGTTTACAAAAAAGTGAACTTCCACTCCCACCTCAATGGTCGGGTAAAAGCTTTCAAAAAGCCTCTTGGCAATCTCGGATCTTCGGGCTTTGGCATCCCTACTCACTGCCAACCAATTAAATTCATTGCTCACACGATTAAACATCAAGCAACCGATCGGGACGCCCTTGTCATACGCTATGACAATGTCTGATTCGGCAAAATCCTGTTCAACATACTCTTCAACAAGACCGTGGACGAAATGGTCTGGATACTGGTGTAGCAACTCCATCACCTCGGCTTTAATCTTGTCGCCTTTGTCAACAATTCTGAAAGTGACATCATTGATAGATTTTCTCGCACCAATTTTGTCTGGTTCTTTCCGCATATCCTCTCTTATCGCCGTCCCCCCAACGAACCGCTAGCGTACTACTAAAAGAATCTTTGGCTCCGTATCCATAACTTTTTCACGAATTTCCGGAAAGACAATTCCCTTCTGGATATTCTCAAGAAAAATAGGCAGGGGCCCGTCAAAAGGATAGGCACTGGCATCGCAACCGAGATTTTTAATCGGGACGCGAGCCAAAACTTCAGGCATCTCTTCAATGAGATATGTTCCTAAGCGGTGGATTTCGTCCTCAGAAAATTGGCGATCTTCTTTCGAAACGAATCCTTTTATTAAATCGTGTATCTTGTCTTGGAATTGGCCAGCGGATTCGTATAGTGAATAAAGAAATTTCGTTTTGGAAACATAACTTTCATCAACAATATCCTTCCATTTGGCGTAGTAGATTTTCTTAAGCCCTTCGGAGTCGAGATTCTTATCAATGTGTTCTTTAACTTCTTTCAGAATTTGATCCCCCTTTTGGTCAGCGACTCGAGCGGCCCTTTCAGGAGTCATTCTATTTCGTACTTCCAAGTTAACCGCATGAATGGAGTCTGCAACATAGACGATCACATGGTCCTTCGTGTATTGCAGGCACCATTTTGTTAATTCCAAGACATTCTCCGGTGTAAACCACTTGTTCCCCAGACTGATGCCGATGCCAATATTAAATTTCTTACTATTGAGGTCTTTTTCGTCTGCCCCTTGAATCTGGTGAAGTTGCATTGCGGTATTTTGAGAATGTATTTCCTTCTAAATAAAGCATATTCTGTGCCATAGTCAAATCAACCGACACCCCCAAGGGTGTCGGCTGATTCCTTGCAACTTATCACCTACAACTTACCCCGCACCACTAACATTATTGTCGCCTGATCACCAAACCGTCGATGTCGGTGCGATATGTATGCCGCTCCCCGTTTATTTCAACGACAACTTCAAAGCCCGACACGATTGCCTGCATACAAAATTCTCCTTCATGGGCGAGTCCCAGACACCCATCCGGCCAGTCGCGCGATGTTTCAGAGATAACCACAACGTCGCTCTCCCGCACGCCAAGGTCGGCGGCCGCCCGCATCCGCACCGCGGTTGCCGCAGGTGAATCATTCACCACTTCCTGCTCCAAGACCGGCTGCGTGTAGTACCAATACACCCCACCCCCGAGGAGTATCGCAACGACAACCGCAATCCCAATAGTTTGATTAAACATTTTTGTCCAGGTTACAGCTTATACCTTCCAACTTTTAGGTTTCACCTTTTAATACCAGTATAGCAAATTAAGAAGCTTCACCTTCCCTCGGACCCTGTAAGAAATACAAAGAAATCACTTCTGTAAAACTAAAACACCCTCGATGGGGGTGCTTTAGTTTGCCGGCTGCATTGGGCGGGCACTCTCGATAATCTTTTGCTGGTCAGCGCTAGCTTTGCGAGCGACCTCCAAAAAGACTTTCTTTTTTTCTCGAGAAGAAGCTTCTCGAAAGAAACGGGAAAATTCGCTCGAATTCTCTTTCGAGTCCTTGTAGTTGATGAAAAAAGTGAAGAATTTCATAGGTTTTTTAGCGCATCATGCAATGTATCTTTAGTGTAACGTTCAGGGATATGACTGTCAATCTGATCAACATTCTCTCGATAGGCAAAATCGGACCCGTCGATGTTCTTGACGATCAAGTCGACACGAATCTTACTGCCAAACTCTCGTTTCAGCGCGTTCACATTCTCGCGAGCCGTAAAGTATTGAGTGATGAACGACTCTTGTGGGACGGACCTACCGTCGCGAAGTTCCCGCGCCACAACGAACTTCCAGGCCTGCAAAGGATCCTGGTACACATACAGTATCTGGACGACCCTCTCATGATGAATGCAACGCCCAATATTTTTGCGCGCTCGTTCGAGATTCGAAAGCGTACCATCAAATACATAGCTTTGCTGTTGTTCGATTGCCAAGTCTTGCATCCTATCCGCAATGATAGCGGTCGCCGCCTGAAAAAGCGATGAATTCTTCCCAGTATAGCCTTCAAATCGCCCGCGTAGATCGTCGGTATCGATCCGAAGTACCGTATGACCGTCACTCGAGATTCGTTCGATGAGTCTTTGTGATGATTCGGTCTTCCCCGCACCTGGGGATCCTGCCATGAATACCGAGACCGGTATGGTATCCGGTGGAAAGCGTTTAAGGTCGGTGAGTTCGTGGGCAATTTCCTTCTTGTGCACACGGGCAAACTCAATTGCCGCTAGTCGTATTTTTTCTTCGGTCATAACTACTTAACATGGTTCTGCTTCATACTTACCAACTGCGTTGTTTGCCTTGGTGCCAGAATTTGCCGGTCTCGACATTCGAAGTGGCGAGAGTGTAAATGTCTTCCGCCACTTCTTTGGGGAGGCGCGGCGCTTCGTCGCCTCCCATGTCGGTCTGTACCCATCCCGGATCGAGTGAGGAAACGGTAATGCCTTGCATCTGGAGCTGCCGCCCCATCGTCTTGGTAAACATATTGAGAGCGGCTTTTGATATTTTGTATGCCGGCACATGCCACGTATCTTCTATCGGCTCTGTGATTGAGGCCGCCATGGAAGAAATATTGACAATGTGACTGGGATTATTGAGGAGCGGTACCACCTGCAGGGTAAAATCCGCCGTGCCGATCAAATTTACCTCAAGCGTCTCCCGCAAGAGATCCATCCGGAGCGGGTCACCAATTTCTTCTTCCGCGCGTCCCGCGTTATTGACCAACACATCAATCTTCTTGCCAAGCCGTCCGATTTCCTTTGCGGCAGTCGCGATGGTTTCCGGCTTCATGTAATCCGCCTGTACCGCAACAAAATTCTTATCTGAAATATCTACCTTGCCACTCGTTGATGTCCCAACAACAAACCACCCTTTTGCAAGAAATTTCTTGGCGGCCGCCAATCCAATTCCCCTACTCGCTCCCGTAACAACGGCGGTTTTCATACTAAATTAGTTCATTTAATAATTCTGGAAACTCTACCGTGCCCATGTCACCCTCTGTGTAATGGCCTCTGCTCTTCAGTTCTATTATTGTACCGCCTAGGGCGTTGTGAAAAATTTTTAAGCTTCTCTTGCCATCGTCTTCCTCATCGTTGGAGGTAAACATCACAATCTCTCTCACCCGCGAGGAAATGGTTCCGTCTATTTCGTACTCATAAAACGCTTTTTTGACAATATCGCCTTCCTCTGGGATCTTCCACGGCGCAACAAGGATGAGTTTGTCTATCCTCTTTTTTGTCTCACCCAACCAACGAACGAGGAACGCGCATCCGCAGCTGTGGCCAACCAAAATACTTTCTTCCGTAACGACATATTTCTCAAATTCCTTTTTGAATCTTTCATAATCCGGCTCCCACGGACTCGGCATGAGCGGCGTATCAACGGATATGTTTTGCGCCAGAAGCTTTTCTTTTATCCACGGAATCCAATGCTTGTCATACGTCCTCGTATTCGCATCCATCGCCCTTTCGACGTCAGAGGGACAGCCGTGAATGATAATCACCTTTTTCATAGTGTGTATTCCCATCCTGGCTGCCAAGATTTCGTTTTGCGCCAATCCTCGGCAAAAGCTTCTTCCCACGTTTTCCCCTTCAGTAAGACATCAATGGCAAGCTGCGGTGCTTTGTGTCCAACGATTGCAACCGAACTGCCATCATATCCAGCTTTGAGATCTTCCAGAAAATCGGCAACGCGGGCTTTGACATCTTCATAACTTTCACCTCCCAAGAAGCGTTCTGTAATCATTTTTTCCTGCACAGGCTCAACAATGTCGGATGATTTTCCATTGTACTCCCCGTAGTTACATTCACGCAGCCGCTTGTCTTGAACAATTTGGTATTTTCCGCCCCACGAAAGAGTGGCGGAATCAACCGCACGCTTCAGGTCAGAACAAAACACCACATCAAAATGTTTATCTTTCATTTGCTCGGTAAGTTCTTTGGATTGTTGAACACCGCGCTCTGACAACTCAACGTCTGACCAGCCGGACGAAATGTGATTCTCATTATCTACGGTTGTCCCGTGTGCGAAATACGTTATAGATACTGACATACATTAATCTTTCAATCTCTTCGCCAACTCTGACAGCGCGGTGTCGTCGGCACGTTTGTAGTCGTGAGAAGAAATGTAGCCCTCGTAGGTATCAAAGTACTTGTCGATGTTTGACGAGATTTTCTTCCACTCATTTAAACCTCCGGTGCCGTGCATCGGGAATAGCTTCGCGTGGACATGGTCGATGCCGAACCCTTCGAACACTAGCGCGGTGCGCCCGACATCTGCAAGCTTTGCATCAAGCAACTTGGCGACTTTCTTTGCCGCCGTCACAAGTTCCGACAACACACTCTCCGAAAGAGCAAACGCGTAGCTTCCATAATGTGTCTTGGGGATTACCACGGTCGCGCCTTCTGTGTTTGGGAAAATGGACAGGAATGCAAGGTGCTTTTCATCCTCCCACACACGGTGGCTCGGTGCTTCGTCTTTTACAATTTTGCAGAAAATACATTCGTCCATACACACGAGTATATCAGTTTAAAAACGCGAGAAAAACACGACTTCTTGAGGTGCTTGACTTTCGTATAGATTCCGTGGTATAATTGAAACAGGTAAATTGATCTAGGGAGGTCGTCATGGTGGTCATCTGTGTGGATGGCCTCGGCGGCCATCCAGACACGACGTTCGGGCTTCTGCAAAAGGAGCTGGAACAAGATGGGCACACGGTGCTCATTCTCGACACTTCGCGCGTTCAGACGCACGAAGACCGAATCCGTCTGGTGCTCTGCGCATGCAGTAAGCACCCGACAGAAGATGTTGTGCTCGTCGGCCAGTCGGCCGGCGGGAGCGCGGTGCGCGTCGCGGCCGAGCGACTGGAGAGACAAGGAAAGCGTCTCGCAGGCGTCATCCTGCTCTCCCCCGCGATGCCATTTGGCATCCCCTTCATGACAATGCCGCTGTTGCGGGTCATGGCGGGACGGCTCGCTGAACTTTTCCTCGGAAAGGATATCTTCCCTACCAAGGAGGAGTTTGGGACACTCACGGCGCCGCTCGCGCCTGAAGTGTCGGGAGAGGCTGTCGCAATGCGGCAGTCGATTCCGGGACGCGAAGCGCGAACGCTCGCGTTTGCGCCGCCAAAGTTTGTTGGGTACACGACCCCAACGCACTACATCTTCGGCAAGAGCGATGCGTGGGTTGCGCCTCGAGCACACATCGCGTTCGCCACGAAGATTGGCAAGCACTCCAAGACCACCGTTAGTGTGCTCGGGAGCGCAGGTCATCTCACGTTGGCGTCGGAGAACCGACACGACGTGGCGAAGATCATCCAGAAATGGATCGCCGACTTAACGAGTAGCTAGGGCAGTACGCCTTAGCTACTCGTTTTCATTTTATAACAATCTCTGCGCTGTCTATTAATTTTTACTAATCTGTGTTATAATCTTAATCAGAGAGTCAGTAGGAGGTAATGAGTATGAGGTGTTATTTTCCACACGCGGGTCAGAAAGAAAGTCTTGAGGACTATCTGCGATTCCGCTACGAAGCTTTGCGCGAATTGCCGCCAGAGCATCTCCCCGAGCCGCTGAAGAGACGGTTGGAAGCCATTAACGATCGCACACGCTTGATTGGCTCCAGAACAATCAAGGAGTCCGTTGAGCAAGAACTGGTTGAGGATGCGTTCGTTGGCTTTGTGCAAACCGAGGGCGACCTCACCACCATACCGTGGGTGCAACTCAAAATATAATTTCCACCCGACCTCCGAGGCCGCCCTTACCGGCGGCCTTTTTGCATGTATACATAAATAGGAAACGCCGCCGGGCCCGAGAGCTCCGGCGGCGTGTCACATGTGCGACGAAGATCAAATATTTTCTTGACGAGAAATCCTAGAGGGTCTTCTTTCAAGAACGATGTCTTGGGTCATTGCGAAGAAGGGACCCTTGCGTTCGTCCTTGTAGAAAAACTCGTATACGGTCATCAATCTCGTATCTTGTGACCACTTCAGAGAAAGGGTGCGGATTTTTCGGGTGATTTTGATGAGACCGTACACTCGATGGCAACCCTTCATCACAAAGAGTTTGCCAGCTGCTTTGTAGCCATCAGCGAGATGCTTCTCGATGACCTCGTCTAGGTCGGCTTCGTCTTCGCATGCACCGTCTTGACCGAGAACTCTCACCTCTTGGCCGACCCAGGATTCTTCTGCCATTACTTTTGTGCTCCACAACAGAAGAGTTACAACGAGGGCGATGTACAACCCTACTGCGTGCCAAGCTGAACTGATTTTCATAACCCCTCCTTTCAACCCTGCGGGCTAATTAGCTTCGCACAGTAGACGTCGACGGACGCCATCGTATATGTGACGCCGAACCCGCTTGCCTCTGGGTAGTAACGGAAGAAGATCACATGCCGATTGACCGGCGTTGATTCCACCCAGTCAATTACCTCAAGCGGAATGGGCCACAGCTGGCCTTCCCACTCGAAATAATATTGGCCATTTGTCTCGCCAACCTTAACAGGCGGCGCGTCCCCTAGCCCACAGCAACTCTCGCCATTCTCGTTTTCCTGCTCCCTCATCCACTTCTTCACGTGCTCTGGAGCATTGTCCCACGGGGCGGCGAGGATGCTTCGGGTCCCCAAGAGAAGAGCGGCCGAAGCAATACCGAGTATAGTAAGACGACGTGTTGGATTGAACTCCATGGCTCTCCCCCTTCCTTTCCTTTTCCCCAAATCTCAAATTGTAAAAAGAACGCGGCCGATCTCCACTCAGAAGACCGGCCTACTCGAACCGTACACCCCAAAGAAAATGGTGTCAAAGTCCCCTCAGTGCGACTGCGGTGGCTATTTTAGGACTGCTTTGTAAAGTCCGCGAGAAGAAAGACAAGACCGATTGCAAACCAGAACCCGACCCGCAGCCAATCCTGCGTTTGCACTGCTTCGAGAAGCGAGACACCAAAAAAGAGTACGAATATGGCAACGTTTGCGTTTTGTTTCAACCCTTTCATTACTTTGATTCTACTTTTACCAGACAGCGTACGCACACTCCTTGCCCTTCACGCGTCTTGATGTATTTGTTGCCACAAGAACACACCAGCACCGCCGTTGGGTTTGGATTTTCAGTCCACTTGCCGTCTTTGAGAAAGTTTTTTGACATATCGAGAGTTGTTTAGTCGATGAATGTGAGTGCTTTGCCCTTCTTCCCCGCTCGTCCAGTTCGCCCGATGCGGTGGATGTAGTCTTCGTGAGAGCCGGGCAAATCAAAGTTGATGACGTGCGAGACGCCGACGATATCAAGCCCGCGCGCCGCAACATCCGTTGCAACGAGCACCTGCACATGGTCGCGCTTGAAGAGGTCGAGCGCTTTCTGTCGCTTGTTCTGCGTCTTGTTGCCGTGAATACATTCTGCGCGAATTTCGCGCTTCTTCAATTCTTTCGTGAGCTTATCAACGCCGTGCTTGGTGCGTCCGAAGATGAGCACCTTGTTAAATTCCGGCTGTACCAAGAGGTCATAGAGCGCGTCAATCTTGTTGACACCCTGCGGGACGCGGATGACGTCCTGCTCAATTGATGCGGCGATTTCCTGCGTCTTAACGCTGATGCGCGACGGCTCGCGAAGAAATTCCGAGATCAGCTTCTCGATTTCCTGTGAAAGTGTTGCAGAGAAAAAGAGTGTGTGACGCGGTGATGGCAGGAGCGAGAGGATGCTGCGCATATCTTGGATGAATCCCATGTCGAGCATGCGATCAGCCTCGTCGAGGACGGCCGTCTGGAAATCAGAGAGAACGAGCGCCTTGCGCAAGAGTAAGTCCTTCAATCGCCCCGGCGTGCCGATGACAAAGTTGGGGTTGCGGCGAAGCGCACCCATCTGTGGGCCAATTGCCATACCGCCCACGCAGACAGTGCCTGCGATGTTGAGGCCTGTGGCGAATCCGCGAAGCTCTTCAGCGATCTGTTGGGCAAGCTCGCGAGTCGGCACCATGATGAGCGTCTTGGCCTTCCGGTCTTTGAGTACCTTATCAATAAGCGGTATGAGAAAAGCCGCAGTCTTGCCAGTGCCGGTGTTTGCGATACCAACGACGTCTTCACCGCGAAGCATGTGCGGGATTGCTCGGTCCTGAATAGGGGTCGGGTCCGTGTATCCTTTCTTAGCAATATTTTCTTTGAGTCGCGCGTCAATCTGGAAATCAGAGAAGCGATGGTCAGGAACAAAGTTTTGAACTTCTTCCGTAATAACCGCCTTGTTGATGTAGCGGGAAATATCAATTTTCTTTATCGGAAAGCGACCCTGCTTTCTCGGGCCTCGGGAGGGCTGTCCACCGCGGAAACGAGCGGGTCCAGACGAGCGCGAAAAGCCACTGCCTCCTGTGTGAGAAGAGCCACGAGAGGGTCCGGACGAGCGCGAGAAACCCGCCCCCTTGCTGTGAGAGGAAGAGGAATGAGAAAAGCCGCGGGAAGGATGCCCTTTAGGACTGCGGCTTGTGTGCCTGTGTGGTCGTGATGTATTCATATGTGGTCACTTCAAAAGGACCAACTACAAAGGAGGTGCTTCTCAAGTAGGTAGATTCTACCATAAGACAAAAATATTGTCAAAATTAGCCGGTTACGCGTACCAGAGTGTCGGGTACTAGCAGATTGTCCTTTTTAAATGTTTTCCCTCTTGTTATAGAGATAATCCAAGAGATAGTGGAGCATAATACCGATTCCTAAAAACATCACAGGTCGTACAAACAGCATCACCACAGAAAGTGCAAGGATTATTTTCCAGTGCCGGTGCAGGATGTGTGCCTTGAACGAATTCCTTTTCGGATCGTAGATGGGTCGTGAGAGCAGGTGATCTAAGTCAATGAGGTTCGCGCCAACGATGAGTCCCAGATCAACGTAGTCTGGATGTATTCCAGGAACTTGTGTCAGTAGAAAGAAGGTTCCGACATTTACCGCAACATGGGTGGGAGTTGTCATGTGAAAAGTGCCTATCCTCTTAATTCACCTCGCAGTTTCATCCAAAGTTTCCCGAGATGGTTCTCTCCGTCTTTATTCGGTCCCCATCTCCAAAATGCGTCACGCCAGGAATCCTCAACCAACATCTTGTCGCCGGTTTGAAGGAGTTTTTTCATCACGTACGGATGTTGGGCAAGCTTTGTCCGAAGTATTTCTTCCATAACGGCAAGCTTTGTTTCCGGCCAATCACTCTTCACACGATCCTGATATTTTTCTGCTATTTTCTTTGAATCATGGGCAGAGCGAGCATCCATAATTTCTTTTTGAATCATCGGATCTTCAAATTTCGCTGCCTGATATGCATGTTCTGAAGTCATCCATAGCTCCCCGCGCCACTCTACGGCAAAAGATGAGAAATTAGAGAATGTATAGAATTCTCTTTCATAAAAACCTATTATTTCTTTTTCTTCAGAGGATTCCATGCCTCAAGTATAACAAGATTTTTTCAAAGATATTTGCTGGTTGTCTATGAGGAAATTGGGGTCTCACTTTGGGACGAACTCGTATATTAAATCCTTGATTCGATCTTCCTTTCCTGGTTCTAGTGGCTGGTCAATTTCTCGCAGGAGTTTAAGTGTATAGCCATTGTCATGAGCGATAGATTCTATCAACCGCAAATCAGCACTGTCTCCTGTACCCAAAAGAAGTTTGCCGTCAGGGGTCAAATGATTCTTTGCTCCACTTACATAACCCCGCAGGCCTTCATATTGCGGATCAATACCTGAAGCCAAAAGCATATCTACCGGCATATCCCAAGGATTAAAGGGATGTGCCCAAAAGATAAAATCAAACTTTTCTTCGGAAGAAAGGGGTTCGTATAGATTTCCTTCTCTTACTGAGATAGGGAGATTATGCCTATCAACATTTGCTTGAGCATTTTTGACCGCGTCAGGATTGATGTCTGTGACTGTCACTTTTGTGCCACCTTTCGCACAAAAAATGCCGATAACTCCTGTGCCTGTCCCTATCTCTAATAAAGATTTCTTTCCTACAATATCTTGTAGTTGTTTTGCATACCACAAACTATCGTCAAAAAATTCGGGCGCATATACATTCGGATAGACAATAAACTCTACACCACCATACACAACATCGTATGGTTTTTGAGCCTTGGCCTTCATGCGCTCGTAAATATAAAAAATCTTTTGCTTCCAATCTTGCAGTTCGCTGGGAGAAAAGTTTCGTGCAGGTAGATTTTCCATAATTTGCTGCCGGACTTGGACTATTAACTTACTTCTGCTTGAGTAGAGCATCCAGTACTTTGTGTACATCATTCTCGCCTTTAGCGACCTCTACCAAAGGATAGCCATACTTTTCTGCTTCCGCTTTGATCTTATGGCTAAAGAGCAGAGCCCATTCCACTTCTTTTTCTTTAACGTCATCGGAATACGTCTGTGCGTCTCCCCATAAGCCGCGAGTAAACACAACGTTGCGTATGCGATCTGCATCTTCGTCAACCAGAAATATCGCCTGTACGTGCTTGTCTTCTTTAAAATCACGAGAGACGAGGTGCGGTAAGATACTTACTCCTTCCATAATAAATCCGTCCTTCCACGTATAGTCATCTTCTATAAATCTTTTAATCCCCAGCCAGACATCCTCTCCCTGATCAAATTCCATTTGAGCAATCCGCTCTGCAGAAAACTCGGTTAGGAATCTTTCTGCTGTATAGCCCTCGGGATTAAAAAGGTTGGGAAAATCACGCCGATTCGCAACAGACCACATAACGTCTCGAATCTGATCTGTAGAAATCCAAGGAAGGTGAAGATGCTCCACTAGCGATTGAGCAATTGTAGACTTTCCAGATGTTGGAGCTCCTCCGATAAGAATCACTTTTCTGTCTCGCATAATTATTTATTTTGCTGACCCTTTAGGCATCGTAAAATTTTCCATCAAGCCCTACAGGGCTTTTTGATTACTTTTATTCTACCATTTTGATGCTCCTCGGAATGATTAATCTGTAGGGAAATCGAGTTGTTCGTCAGGTATACCAATTGACTTCCCATACGCCACCGCTCCAGCCCATGTTGCTTTGTCAGAAAACTTGATATCAAAGATCTTGTCTTTAAAGATAACCTTCACATCGTCCTGGCCCGGTTGCCATAAATGTATGTACCATGGACCATCAGCAAGACTTTTTGACAACTCCGGGATTTGCTCCTCATTTACAAAGACATCGTCAAGTACCCAATCACCCGATCGGTAGTTTTTCTCAATCTCAATTTTTTTGAGAATTTCTTTATTGACTAAACTGTTCTCAATGATTGTTCCTTTATACATAACTTTATGCTCCCTGGAGTCCGAACCTATCTCAAACTGGCTACCGAGCTTGGACGATGTTGAAATCTATTTCCTCAAGACAAAGTAATAATCGCCGTATTGAGTGTCTGCTTTTGGCCAAGTTTTATGTTTCTCCACGCTCGAAAATGCTTTCTTGAAATACGGCTCAACATTTTCCAGTGAATCTTTAAATTCAACCAACAACACATCGTTTTCTATTAAAGAAGCAGTCGCCTTAATCACATCGTCAGGTGCACCGTTGTGCATCGTTGCGGCAAGATATTCATTTCCAAGCTTTGTCGCCGCTGCCTTTCTTTCGTTCTCGTTGGTATAAGAATCAATATAGGGATCTCCTACGATAGCAAACCCCTCCGGCTTCACCAATTGGCTGATCTTGCGAATAAATTCTTCCTGCTTCTCATAGGAAAGATGGTGAAGCCCGCCGGTGCAAAGAACGCTATCGAATGTTCTATCGCCGCCCCAGGTCATGGCATCACCCACGACAAAGCCGATCCCCGGATACCGTTTTTTTGCATACTCAATAAATTCACTTTCTAGATCAACTCCAACAAATGAAATGTCGGGTCGTTTCTGTTGTAGCTCTCCAAGTAAATATCCTGTACCACACAAGAGATCGAGAACTGTCCCGCCCTGAGGCACATTCTCCACTACGTATTCAATAATCTCCCGAACAAGAATCCCCCACGGCATGTACGTAGCTTCTTTTGCGTATGTTTCTGCTGTCGGAAGATTTTGCATGTTTATTTCAAAGTGAGGAGAACAATGCTTGCAATCGCGAACGTAATACCAACTACCATTCGTACACTTAATGCTTCATTGAAGAAAAGTAGGCCGCCTAATACTCCTATTAGAAGTGCCCCGACAGTATATGTAGCGATCGCAATCGAAGCGGGTGCGTTGAATTTGAACGCATAGAGAAAAAATAAAGTGCCGAGAGCAAAGAGAAGGCCTGCTCCACCCGCAATAAATGCTCCTTTCGTAGTAAGCAGAACTTGATCGGTTGTTCGCTGATATAAAATAAAGAGTGCTCCGACAATCACCTGCACTAAACCAATGAAAAACAAGGCCCACGATTGGCTTATGTATGTGCCAGCTATTTTTAGAAGAAGGTTATAACTACCCCAGGTAATAATTGTGAGAGAAACAAAGAATAGCCAGATCATATATGTATTCTACAACGACTCTTCTAAATTAAAATGGCGCTTCCCACCCTGTATCAAATCAAGTTTTTTCTCCTTTCGCCAACTTTTGATTTCTGATTCGCGAGAACGTGCTTCTTTTAGAGTAAGAAATGATTCAGAATACTTCAATATAACCGGCCGTCGGATCTTCGTGTAGTGTGCCCCGGACTTTGACCCATTGTGCTGCTTTAATCTCTTTTCAAGATCATTGGTGCATCCAATATAGAGAGACTTGTCTGCGCACTCGAGAATATAAGTGAAGTACATAAATATTACCTTTCTCGCTCCGCTCGTCTTTCTTGTCCCTCGCTTCGCTCGGGATGATTAAAATCTACAACAAGCAAAGCTTGTTAAGATTTTATATCAGCTGCCGGGGAAGGACTCGGACCTTCATACCTACCTCCAAAGGGTAGTGTCCTACCGTTAGACGACCCGGCAATATCTTCTTTTGCCTACCACCAACAAAACGGCGACCGGCAATATACTGTGTATCTTGCCTTACGAAACGCACCTTATCAAGCGCTAACCGAGATGTGCGTGATCGTTCCACGCCCACAGGCGCCAGGGGTGTTCGCGTTCACTGTTGTGTTTTATGACGGTGATGCCCGTGTTGTTTTCCCGCAGTGTCCTAACAACCGCCTGACATTCATGAGGTGAAAGTTCTTCTCCAAACATTGCGCGGGCAACAATAATGCGAGAAATAAACCCGTGTGTTACTACCAAAATGTGTTCTTCTTGCCGATCCGCAAGAAAACCGAGGGCCTTCCCGGCTCGAACACTGAGGTCCTCAAAGTTTTCCTCATCCGCGTGACGAAATCCTAGGACACCGAAATTATTGCGTATTGTCTCATCCGCAGCAGTGGCTTCCTCGTCATTTTTGGGTCGGCCAAAATAAATTGAGGGGCGTTTGCGCTCCACAAACAAATCAGAATATTCAATGGGCTTGCCGATTTCCGACGCTATAATGTCTGCGGTCTCTCTCGCGCGATTCAGCGGACTTGAAAGGATGACGTTAACGGGGAGCTTCACACACCGTTTCGCCAAAAACTCCGCCTGTTGTACCCCCAAAGGTGAGAGCCCTGCTTCATCACTTAAGCGCATCTCGCTTATATTTCCTTCGGACTCCCCGTGTCTGATTAAATAAAACGTCTTTATCATAGCTTTGCTTTAAGAAACATTAATCGCTCTTCTTATTTTTTCTACGATCTCCTCCGGCGTGTCTCGCCCGATGTCTATGGTGGTGTCTGCATGCTGATTATACAGTGCCATGCGCTCATGATAGAGCTCGTCGTACGTCTTGTCCCTAAGCCCTACGATCCCACGGGTTGAAACATTGTTCCTCTCTTTGAGTACTTCGAGTGTTCCTTGAAGGTGCACAACTGTGGAATTGTCTTTCACAAATGTCAGAGCGTCCGGCAGGTAGACAATGCTCCCGCCGGGAGCTACAACAGTGTTATCAATTGCTCCTATAGAAGTGATGATTTTAGACTCCAGAGCAAGAAATTCTTTCTCTCCTTTTGTGTCGAGCAATTTCTGCAAGGCCGTGCCGGATTGCTCCTGCAGTATTACGTCGGTATCAATATATGCAAAGCCAAGCTTTTGAGCGAGTTTTCTGCCGACCGTGCTTTTGCCAACTCCCGACATGCCGATCAGCGTAATATTCATACCCCTATTCTTTCTTCACCAACTTCACGAGCGCAAGCTCAAGCGGAAGCTGGGGGATGTACGAGCGCGAGACTGCGTCGTAGGCGCCGAGCAGTTCATACAACGCTTCCGAGTTGATGTGCGACCCCTTCTTGGCGCTTAACTCTTTGAGGAAGGCGAAATCCTCTTCTACAAATTGTTCCTCGAGCATCTTTTCAAGGTCTGCGGCGTAACGAAGTAAGAGCACCGCGCGCACCTTGTGGAGCACGAGTTTCAAAAACGTCTTGATGTCGAGATTACTTGCAACAACTTCCTGCACTGTCTCAAGACCGTCGTCTAGATTGCGCTCGTCAATCGCCTCGATAAATTCATTCACGAGCTTCCCCTTCGGCGCGCCGGTCACTAGTTCAACCTCCTCAACACTCACTTTCTTGTCCTTTGAGCATGAGAGAATCTTCTGGAGTGTGCCCCACGCGTCGCGGAACGACCCTTCGGCCAAAATCGCAATCATGTCGGCGGCGGCAGGCTCGAGAGAAAAACCTTCCTTCTTTGCTCCATCGACAACCACCTTTTTAAGCATTGTCTGTGTCGGCTTCTTGAAGACGAAACTCTGACAGCGCGACACAATGGTGTCGGGCAGTTTCTCCATTTCAGTTGTCGCAAGCACAAAGACGACATGCCTCGGCGGCTCTTCAAGCGTTTTCAAAAGCGCGTTAAACGCTTCTTTGGTGAGCATGTGCACTTCGTCAATGATGTAGACCTTGTAGGGAGACTCAAACGGCATCACATGCACCGCATCGCGCAGTTCACGAATGTCGTCAATGCCGCGGTTGGATGCCGCGTCAATTTCGTACATATCATTCTCCGAACAGCCAATCTCGCGCGCCAAAATGCGCGCAATTGAGGTCTTCCCTGTCCCGCGCGTGCCGGAGAAGAGGTAGGCGTGCGCAATATTGCCCTGCTTAATCGCTCCTTCAAGAACGGAAACAATGTGGTCTTGCCCCAAGACATCTTTGAAGGTTTGCGGCCGGTATTTCCGATACAGCGCAACATTTTCTTCCATACGGATGAGTATATCATCAAAATATGACCGCTCGGAAACTGGTGGTCACACAAAAACATAGACCCAGCTATTGATGCGTCAATAGCTGGGTCTACCTCCGACCAGGGAACCATACACCGATTTCTTCTTCCAACTCGGGGTATTTCTTAAACCACAGATACACTGTACCAGTTGTCCTTGCGAGTTCCGCCGCAAGGGTCTTGGGTGTCACATGTTGTTTCTTCCTTCGAATAGCTTCTGCTGCTTCGTTGGCTGCCGCTTTAAATTCTTCCTTGGACCGGAATACTTTTGGCGGCAGGCCAAGATTCTTTCTAAGTTGGGACCGATGGCAGATCCGGTTCTGGATATAAGCCTTTCCCATGCTTGTTTTTCCTGCAAGAGCTTCAAATGTTACCGAAGCTCCTACTGCTTTTAATTCCTCCGCGGCTTTGGAGATAATTCGCAGGAAACTCGGAAATGAATGAACGAGTCCGAGATCAGATTCAAGCTCAGGAAATGTCGCGAAAACTCGTACTATAGTCGGGCGATCAAGTAAACTTTCGTTTTTAAGAGCCCCAACGCTTATTTTCTGGTTCTTATCTCGCAATTTTTTTGCGGCGGCAAGCAACTTAAAAGCTTTATGTATTTCTTCTTGCTCTTTTCCTCTCCGCCGCAAGGACGCAAAGTATTCTTGCCAGGTCATCCCTGGTGGAAGTATGGTATCCAAGAGGGTTCCTCCTAGAATCGTTTATCTCTGATATTTATACCACAAATACCTCAAAGAGGAAGAGGGTGTCTCCCCAAAAATTGTTTAACAATTTGCTCTACTTCTTGTGCATTCTCTGCCCCCATCAATTCCATTCGCAGCTCCTTGGCTCCATCCCACCCGTTCACATATGCTTTGTAGTGCTTTTTCATAATGGCAAAATTCTTGACGCCGCCAAGAAGCTCTTCAAAGAGTTTGGTATGTTCCACCATGATAGTAAGAATCTTTCGCACAACCGCAGGGTCGTTCTTATTCTCAAATTCTTGAGAATTTGAGAATAAGAACGGGCGGCCGAAAATAGCACGGCCGAGCATGATGCCGTCGGCA
>Ga0209542_10001374_pt1 | contig 57387 bp, 49 predicted proteins | sample RifCSPhighO2_01_FD_184028 | JGI IMG/M metagenome (GOLD analysis project Ga0209542, IMG submission 184028) | Soil microbial communities from Rifle, Colorado - Rifle CSP2_plank highO2_0.1 (SPAdes) (version 2) | ecosystem: Environmental > Terrestrial > Deep subsurface > Rock core/Sediment ... | reverse complement strand
GCACCCCGACGACGAGCGGTACAAGCAATACGAGCACGGACAAAAAATCGACCTCGAATGGATAAACGGCCCGATTACCGCGACAATAATTAAGGACAAGGCGGCGGATATGGAATTCGGTTCGGGTGCGATGACGATTACTCCTGCGCACAGCGCTATCGACTTCGAGATAGCGCAGCGTCACAAGCTCGATATCGAACGCGTGATAGACGACCGCGGGATACTGCTCGACATCGCGGGCGAATTCAAGGGGCAGCACATCAAAAAAGCCCGGGCAGCGATAGTCGAAAAACTGAAGGCGAAGGGGCTGGTGACGAAAATAGACGAAGGCTACGTACACAACGTCTCCACCAACAGCCGCGGCGGCGGTATCATCGAGCCGCAGATAAAGCGCCAATGGTTTATTGCGGTCAACAAGGAGGTAAAGTTCCCCAATGGAAAAACGATGACCCTCAAGCAAGCGATGCGCGAAGCAGTTGAGTCGAAGCAAACACAGATACTGCCCGAGCGCTTTGAGAAGATCTACTACCACTGGATAGACAACCTTCGCGACTGGTGCATTTCGCGCCAAATTTGGTTTGGTCATCGCATTCCCGCCTGGTTTCGGCCCAAGGCCGACCAGCGTCGGGCTGGCAACGAAGAAGAAAAAGAGGTGTACGTTGGCACGACTCCACCAGATGGCGAGGGTTGGGTGCAGGATGAAGATACGCTCGACACATGGTTCTCCTCGGGTCTTTGGACGTTCTCGACGCTCGGCTGGCCCTACTTCGCGCAAAGCGCTACGAAGGGCAAGCCCGGACCGGAAAACGATTTGGCGAACTACCATCCTACGGCGGTGCTCGAGACAGGTTATGACATCCTCTTCTTCTGGGTGGCGCGCATGATACTGATGAGTACATTCCTCCGCGGTGAAGTCCCCTTCAAGAAGGTCTACCTGCACGGGCTCGTGCGCGACGGGCAGGGCCGCAAGATGAGTAAGTCGCTCGGCAACATCATCGACCCGCTCACGATGATAGAAAAGTACGGCGCCGACGCGACGCGCCTGTCGCTCATCATAGGAGCATCGCCGGGCAACGACCTCAAGCTTTCCGAAGACAAGGTGCGCGGCTACAAGCACTTTGCCAACAAAATATGGAACATAGCGCGCTTCGTGTTGGAGAATCCGGTTGAAAATCCACAAGTCAGACTTGTGGGTCAGGACAAGGAGCTAATTGCGGAGGCGGAAGCGGTTGCCAAGGAAGTGTCGGTCAACATCGACGACTTCCGTCTCGACCTCGCGGCCGACCGGGTCTACCACTACGTCTGGGACCGCTTCGCAGCCGAGATACTCGAGGAGTCGAAGGCAATTCTGAAGGGCACCGACGAAAAAGCGGCCGCATCGCGCAGCGCTACGCTCTACCTTCTACTTACTACGTCTCTAAAGCTCCTCCACCCCTTCATGCCCTTCGTCACCGAAGCCATATGGCAGCAGCTCCCCAAATCCCCCTCCGCACAAGGCTCCGGAGGGACGAGGAAAGAGAGCGACCTCCTGATGGTCGCCAAATGGCCCGTATGAACGATAGTCTTGAGTCCTCAAATAAATACGCATGGGAACCCGTGCGCCCCGACGACCCACGGAGTCTAAACGACTTATTTTATTTGCACACGCTGGCGAAAGAAGAGTACCCATCTACCTTCGCGAACCCAAAGGTAGGAAAGGGTCAGTTCATCCGGATGGATAGGCTGGAGCCAACAGAAGATGCAATGATACTGCGTCAAAACGGCCAAGCTATTGGCTGCATAAAATATGAAACATTCGGTCAAGAACATAAGACTCTTTACGTCACTTTTGTCTATGTACTTCCAGACAAACGTAATGTTTCGGTGATACGAAGCATGTTGCGAACCATACGTACCGTCGCGAACGACTGTTCAGCGGATTCGGTCGCATGGAGTGGCACCGACGAGACGGAAAATATGTACAAGAAAATTGACAAGAACGCACAGAGTGGTTTGAGGCGTAGCTTGGCGCACAGTCGGATGAAGAATCAAGACCCGCGGGCAATAGCACCGGATTACGTGGTATATACGCATGAGCTGAATGAGGAAAATATTTTGTCGCTGTTCCATCAACCAAATCAAGAGGGGTGAGCGGTGATATATAATTGGGCGATGAGCGAGCTTGAGCCCATCATCGCAGCTTTTGCCGGAGGGGTGCTTCCCGCCCTCGCTTGGCTGTGGTTCTGGCGTCGCGAGGATTCGGTACACCCCGAGCCGCGGCGTCTTATTGCACTCGCCTTCTTGGCAGGCATGGTTGCGGTCGCCGTCGTGATACCTCTCGAGAAATACGCTTCTTCCCTCCTTTCCACTCAGAGTTTCTGGGTCTTGACCGCCGCAAGCACGACCACTATCACCTTCATCATCTGGTCGGGCATGGAAGAGCTCATCAAATTCGTGATGGCAAAGCTCACCGTGCTGCGCCGCCGCGACGACGACGAACCTATCGACCCCGTCATTTACATGGTTACCGTCGCGCTCGGCTTCGCGGCGGCGGAAAACACACTCTTCCTCCTCTCACCGCTTTCGGGCGACTCCCTGGTCCAGACCGTATTGACGGGTAATCTCCGCTTCGTCGGCGCCACGCTCCTGCATGTGCTCTCGTCGGCCGTCATCGGCGTGGCGCTCGGCATTTCCTTCTACAAGTCTCGCGCCTCCAAGCGCCTTTACACCGTCGTAGGAGTTATCCTCGCTATCCTTTTGCACAGTACCTTCAACTTCCTTATACTGAATACACCCGAAGAACACCTCCTGCGCACCTTCGGGCTTGTCTGGATAGGGCTTGTCGCGCTCTTGGCCGTGCTAGAATATATCAAACGTATCCATCCCGTCGTTAAAAAAACACTATGGCGCTCCTAAAGAAACCCGGTTTTTTCTCCCGTCTCACCGGCAAAGCCGACGATGAATACGGCGATTTCTTCGATGGCACCGGCTCGCACCCCGCCGTATTTGAGGGCGAAGGCGAGGAGCGGCACGCACATATCAATACGCGCGACGAGGGCTGGTCAGGCGGTGATGAGCCGAAAGGCGAGCTCGCGGTAGACATCTACCAGACACCCGACGCCATCGTAGTCAAAGCGCTGGTCGCCGGCGTGCAGCCCACATCCATAGATATTTCCCTCACGCGCGAAATGCTCACCATCTCCGGCATGCGCGAGGACGAGCGCGAAGTGGAGGAAGATAATTACTTCCAGCGTGAGCTCTACTGGGGCTCATTCTCCCGCACCATCCTTTTGCCCGAAGAAGTGGACGTGGACATCGCGGAAGCGTCCGAAAAGCACGGCATCCTTATGATTCGCCTGCCTAAGATAAATAAGAAACGACAGACCAAGCTCAAGGTGCGTAGCCGTTAGAGCGCGTTTGAAAACGTTTACCGGAGCGAGGGGCGGGCCTCTGCGCGGTCTTCGCAGGCGTGGCGACGCCGAGACTGAGCGCTGCATCAGCAGATGCAGATAGCGACCGCGCAGAGGTCTTCCCTGAAGTGTAGGTTTTCAAACATGCTCTAGTCGTCTTCGTCGATAAGGCCGAGACGGTAGTCCCGACGTTTCAGTCGGGACCCCGACCGCTTCGCGCGTCGGGGATGTCAATCGTCAAGGAGACCTAGACGATAAATATCAAAAGAATTCTCGCCTTCGAACATGTCGGAGGGATTCGGGAGGTATAGGCGCTTGCGCGCGATTTCCCGTGTCGCATCGTTAATGAGCCGGTGGAAGACCTCGAATTCTTCCGAGACGGTTGCGTAGTCGATGATGTAACGGCGCATCTGCGACGAGCCGTCGGCATTCTTCCTCTTCTTGCACTCCTGCACGATGAAGCGCCGCACTTCCTTGCCGTATTTTTGTTTGACCGTGTAGTAATTGAATATCGCCTGCATCACGAAAAGCGTTTTTTGTCCGCGGCCTTTGCTGAAGGTCTCCACGAATTTGTGGTCCACGATGTCCACCGCCCCCGGCTCAATGCGCGACTCCACCACGAGGTCTGAAACCGCTTTGATAGGAAGCGGGAGCCCCTTCACCTCCGCCGTCGCCACCACTTCCACGCCAAGCACCTTGTGCTTCGGCGCCCGCGCGAGGTAAAAAGATATTGCCTGCAGATAATCCCGCTCCATATGCGCGCGCTTTTCTTTCTGCGCGCGGCGAGACTTTGCTTTGCCGAAATTTATCTCAAAATCTGCAACATTGCGCAGATATTCGAGTCCGAGTTCAGTGGCACCCTGCTTCCCGATGCCTCCGTAGTAATGCTGGAGCGCTACATGGGCCGCACGGCCGATGAATGATGACGGATTGGAAGGTGTGTCGTAGATTTTCTCGACATACCGCTTGTACCAAGCGAGCGGATTGCGCAAGAATGCCATGAGCGACGAGTGGCTCCAGTGCGCAATGGGCAGCGCCTGCTTCGGTGCCTTCCGCTGTTTTTTCCGGATGGGCTTCTTCATAGGTAGAAGGAGTATACCGCTACGCCAACTTTTAGGGTATAATCATCCGCATGGCAAAAAGAGCAAGTCAGGATATCAAGAATAAAAAGTCGCGTTCTCGAAAGACGGCGAAGCGTCTCGCCGCGAAGCGGGCGATGCTCGCCGCCCGCGCGCCGAAGCGCAAGAAGCGTATATAGATTGAATCGCACAAACACCCCCGCAAGCCTGGCCTGCGGGGGTGTTTTGGACAAGCTGCAGTCGGAAGGTATAGTTCTGAAATGAGAATCAGTAACTCTTATAAGGTGAAAAAGACGCTTTCCAAGGAGGATATCGAGAAAAGGGAGAAGGAGATTAAGACGCATGCGGAAGAGGTCACGGACGAGGCACACGCGAGTTCGATCGAAAGAAAAAAGGGTCGTGACGTTCTTCAGCCCTGGGATCACGATTTCCTGAAAAAACAAGCCGAGAAGAAAACCGGAGGCCCGAAACCTCCAATAGAGGGTGTCGCGGGAAGGATATTTGATGGAAAACCGTTCGACGCAACCAAGGAGGTGACGTGGACCGACGTATCGCGCTGCAGCCAGGTGCTGGTGAAAATCGAGAGGGACGCCTTAGAGGAATCTGCTTCCCGGCCATTGCTGCTCGCACGAGGACCTATCGCCATGAACCTGAAAATCCTCACAGGCGAGCCCGTCGCGACGTGCAACGAAGCTCTCCATCAAGAGATGCTCGCAGCGCGTGACGTTTTGCGCGGCCGACTGATGGGGACGGAAACACCGGAGGCTGCTGCACAAGATTTTCTGAAAGCTGAGGCCGAGATACGAATTATATTTGGCGATGCTCCCCTTGCCCTTACGGAAACCGAACAGGGAAAACTTCTATCACTATTCGAGGAATATAGGAAGCTGGATACTAGGTGGTACAAATTTGCTGAGAATGCGGCGCGAGCGAAAATCGCGTTCCCTAATCTCCCGCTTGATGTCAGCGACTCCGACAGGAGATCCATTAATGTAGAGATTCACACATATGCATACGGGGCAGACGAAGCAGCGATCACGTCAAAAGCTCCAACATTCGCATACCTCACCGCATGCCTCACTATAGTGGGGCGCAACAATATCGATATGACTTCCAATCTATGGAACAATATGCGAGTAGCGTTTCGTGCCGCCCAAAGAAGGCTATCTCACGATTCGAGCAAAAGACTTTCCGACCGTTACAACGGATCGGACGGTGCAAAAGAGGCGGAGTCGTTCTCCCGCTTTGCCGCATCCCTGAAAATCATTGCGGCGGCCCGCGTCGAGGTGACTGACAAGGGGCTTGAGATCGTGGACAGAAAAATTGAGAGGCCCTCGGGCATCGAGATCGATCCCGCTACACTCGAATTCATTTCTTCCGAAAAACAAGAACTTATGGCTCTGGAAAGAACGGGGCTGTACGTCTTCCACGGCAGCGGTCGCGATCTGGATAAGCTTGAGCCGCGACAAGCCATTGATAGCCAAACAGGTCCCGACGGCCCGCCAGCGGTTTTTGCTTCGAACGCCGCTGAATACGCGATTTTCATGGCTGTTGTTGCCCCCCTCGGACAAACATCCTCCGGCGCAACGGTATCGAACGATGCTCCCCCTGTGTTCCATTTTGAAGCCAGCAAGGAGACCCTTGACCGACTAACCGACGACTCTTTCGGTTTTGTGTATGTTTTCAACAAAGACGAATTTGAGCCGCATAAGGGTGCAGGTATTGAATTCAAGAGTCTTCAGGAAGTGCATCCTCTTAAGAAAATCCGCGTCTCAAAACGCGACCTTCCAAAAAACATCGGCGTTATTCCGGAATAAGACTTCCGTTTGGACAAAGCTAAAGCGGGGATATAGAGGACAAAAGCAGAATTTACTCCGCGGGTGTAAATGCAAGCCCCGCTTGCTCCCAGCCCGCAATTCCATCCTTGTAGTGGAGAACGTTGGTGTACCCCGCTTTCTCCAGCGTGTCCGCCGCGCGCACGCTCGCATGGCAGGTACTCGAACTGCAATACACCGCTATCTCGGTTTCCTTGGGCACCTGAAGCGCGGCTTCAAACGTCTTTGCGTAGTCGGGCGTCTCGGGAATATTCTTGGCACCGGGCACATGCCGCGCCGCATACTTCTCTTTGGAAAGCACATCAACGAGTATGAAATCCGCCCCTCTCGCATCGAGCTTCTTTTTCAACTCCTCCGTGGAAATAGTTTTATGCATAGAGCAATTATAGGGCATCCGCCCGATTTGGACAAACCCAGGTCGAACGGGTAGCATTCGATGATGGCAACCAGCGGTGAGGGTTTTGAGCAGCTGACGCAAATCGAGGTACTTCCTGCTACGCCCGAAGATGCGCTTCCTATCCGGCAACTGATAAAAGACAGTTGGCTCAATACCTTTGTCAACGAACGCACAGGCATCACAAAAGACGATGTGGAGGAGCTCTTCAAGAAAGGGTTTACACCCGCGGCACTAGCGGACATGGCGAAAGCTTTGGCTGAGCCGAGAGAAGGCGTTGCGAATTTTGTCGCAAAGGACGCGAACACAAGAGCGCTTATCGGATATTGCAGGGTGAGAAAGATGCCCGTCGAGAATCTACTCGCCGGACTTCACGTGGCGCCGCATATCAAAAATCGCCGTGTGGGAACCCAGCTCTGGGAAAAAGGTCAGGGCACACTGGATCCGACCAAAGATACCGTGCTATGGGTTGAAGTCAATAATGAGGATGCGAAAGCGGTATACCGCAGGTGGGGCTTTGCGGAGACGGACCCACCGGAACTTTTTGAGGAAGAGCCGATGAAAAGCGGCGCGCACAGGACAATGGTGAAAATGATTTTCAAAGCTAAGCACGCCCCGACCCCTGATTTGGATCCCAGTCGAGCGAAACTCACTACGGAACTAGACAAACCTGGAGCGTCGATGCGTGGGGTGCCGGATAACGGCCAGGAACGCGAGAGTCGGCTTCGTGCGCCGAAAGAGGCGACTATGCCGGAAAGTGTCAGAAGGAAAATCCTTGCCACCGTTCAGGTGCTTGCGGACAAGCATCCGGATGCAGGCATGTTGCAGACTACGCTTGGGGCGCCACTCGATGGCTCGGTGGAGGAGGTAGTGGGACAGGCTTGTTACCTGCTTCTGAACGAGATACCCAAATTGTACAGGGACGACGGAAACCCAAAGGAAGCGGGTGAGGCGCTTTCGAAAATTGTCGATCGCCTGTGCGAGCTCGGCATCCTATCGTCCGACGAGCGCGCAAAAATCGATCGCGATTCTGTTGGACACTAAGTCTACCCTTGCATCGGAATCGGCCGGGCTCCCAAGCCCGGCCGTTCGTCTTTTGGACAACTATTTGCTTATTCGCTTGAATTAACAAATAACAACTCCCCTACTTGGACCCCGGTAGTAGAGCAAAGCTCACTACGGGCTCCCGATTTGTCCGCGCACAGCGCGGCTACAAATCGCAGTCCTTTAGGGTCTAGGCAAACCCGGGGCGGGGGTATAGCATCCTTTTAAATGCAACTCAAAGTACTGTCTTGGAATATCTGGTTCAAGGGCGACCTCAACGGAGTCGTGCAGTATGTGAAAGACACGAATCCCGACATCATCGGCATGCAAGAAGTCGTGCCGGAGCGTGAGACGAACATTTTGGAGAGCCTCAAAGCGCTCGGCTACCAGTCTGCTTTCACATCTGTAACAGAACTACGAAAGGACGGAAAGAAGATGGGAAATGCCATTTTCAGCCGTCACGAGATTACAAATACACAGACGCACGTCCTGTACGAAACCGATACACGGCTGTCGGCAGAGGTCGAGAGGCGTATGGCACTTCAGGCAAATATTCAGGTGGCCGGCACGACCCTGCATGTGTTTAGCACCCACCTTGCGCACACGCACCAGAAGCAATCGGATGTGCAAGATCTACAAGTTGAGAATCTCATAAAGTTGTTACCGTCGGAAAAGACCGTTGTCACAGGCGACTTCAACGCCACACCGGATAGTGAAGTAATAAAAAGAATGCGGGAAGTACTCAACGATACTGACCCGAGCGCTGCCCCGACGTGGAGCGTATATCCCGAGGGCTGCCATACCTGCAACCCGCAAGCGATAGATACGCGACTCGACTACATCTTCACGAGCAAAGACCTGGAAACCAACTCTCCTGCTGTCGGAAACTCAAAAGCATCTGACCACCTCCCCATTTCGGTGATAGTCGAGATGTAGCGTTCTTTTTGGACAAAGCCGAAGGCGCGATATAGGATTGCCGTCGGCCTGTTCGCCGAATCACACACAGTGGAGGAAAGTCATGAAGCTGCTTCGCAGCGTTGTGGCTTTCTGCTACAACGTCTTCAACTGGAAACTAGCCGTGGTCTCGGCCATTTTCCAGGGAGTTATGGTCGCCTTGATCAATGGGGACCACAGCACCGCCGAGTACCTTCGAGCCGGTGGCTGGCAGGCAATCTTATCCTTCTCGTTAACGGGAGTGACCGCGGGCATTGCCCAGCTCATTTCCGGAAGGATACGGAATCCCTGGCCTGCGTACTTTCTGGGAAGCGCGGTGCCGGCGGCAATGACCTTCGTGTTTGTCGTTGCCACCCACTGGCTGAACGGCACACCGGAGTTCTTCTGGAGCTTCCTCGCGCCGACGGCGCTCAGCGGCTCGACCAGCCTGTGCGTCAACTTCGCGGCGCGGGTCCTTGTTCATCGACGCGGCTGGCGGTGGACTCAGAAATACATTCTCCTCGACAAGCCGAAAAAATGACCCGTACCGCGCATCGTCGCTGGCACGGGTCTTGCTTTGGACAAGTCGGGGGCGAGCGTATAGGATGCGTTTAGTCTCCGGGCTGAATCGGATGACTTACCTCATGGGGGAAAACGATGGTCTCGGAAATTGCCGGCACACTGAGCGCCGTCACCGGCGGCGGACACTATGGCATCGCCAGGCTGGCGCGGCCAATCGGCAATAACCAGGCGTACGCGCTGATCAACCGCGATACGGCTGGGCGTAACGACCTCAGGGAGCGCCTCGGCGGCAAACTCCAGGTCGGGGTCGAAATCGTCATCACCGAATACGATGACTCGCGGGCGAGCATCGTGGCGCATCGCATCCGTGCGAAGTAAAGCGCCCATCATGTCACGGCCGGGCGGCCACCAGCTCGGCCGCTCGTCTTTTATGCATTTGGACCCCATTAGATAGCCTCGCATCTAACGGGGCATGCAAACCCGAGGCGGGGGTATTTCTAGACAAAAACTCATGAAGGGGTAGCATTCCGCCATGGGAATTGAATTCCAGGAACATAAGGCGGTGGAAACATATGCCGAGGGAGTAACTGCCGAGGAATTGACCTTGCGACCGATGATATTGAAAATGGCCGGGAAAGTCCGGGGACAGAATGTTCTTGATATCGGGTGCGGTGATGGACGATACAGCGAACTTTTTGCCCGCTCCGGTGCCAACGTCACAGCAACAGACTTGGCCGCGCCCCAAATAGAAATGGCGCAAAAGAAACATGCGCACCAGAATATCCGGTACAGCGTGGGTGATGTTTCCGCGGCCGGTGCCGAGCCCGGCTCGATGAATCTCGTCCTGGCGAATATGGTCGTGCCGAGTATCGGGAGCGTTGAAAAGCTTGATGCACTCTTCGCGCAGGCACGGAAAATGTTAAGACCCGACGGCCGATTTATCATTTCCGTGCTTCATCCTCTTATACTCTCCCCCAACCAAGATGACTCCGACCGACCCGTTAATTTCGACCCGGCAAATTATTTCAACGAGGGCAGCCCTTACCGTTCGGAAGCAAAGACCAATGCGGGCAACACGATGGTGTTCAACGAGTCACATTTTAGTCTGACGAAACTTTCCGAGCTGATGCAAAAGAACGGATTCCTCATTAAATCTATGGTCGAGAGCAAGCAGGTGCCGGAAAAAGGCATGCTTCTCCCGAAGTACCTCGCATTCGAGTGTGTGCTGGAGAAACAACTTCAAAACTGATTCATTCGGACCCCATTAGATAGCCTTGCATCTAACGGGGCATGCAAACCCGGGGCGGGGGTATTTTAGATTTATGCACAAGATGTCGTTGACTTTTTTCTTTTTGGTGCAATCATTGCTATATCCATGAGGTCGCAAGGTCCATGGCTGAGCACTGCTCTGACAGCCAATCCAATGGCGTCACGCCCAACGGTCGAAACCGATTAAAATAACAACCCGGTTTAAGGCGAAGTGCTCATTACACAATTAGCTGTAATGAGCTTTATGATTAAAATAAAAGTTAAATCGTTCAGAAAGAATTACGAGAGCGAGAAAAATTACGAAGATGGGTCAGCCTGGGGGTACTACACAGCAGTTGTAGATCTGCGAGAGGTTCCTGCGGAGCTCGAAGAGTGGCGTAAGGTGAACCTACGTGACACGAACACGAAGGGCGATGTGTACAACGCAATAGCGAATACGATAAAAAACGCGCCAGAGTCGTTCCTGCGGAAGAATCGTGGCATTACGATCTTGGCTGAGAGCGTCGAGCTCAACAAAAGCAACGATGAAATCACGTTGGAACTTGGAGACCCGAAACTTCATGGGATCGTCGACGGAGGTCACACTTTTACGGCAATAAAGGATGAGCGTAGCGAAGCCACCACGGGCTTCGTCGCAATTAACATCTTGACTGGCGTAAGCGAACTCCGCGAAGTGGTGGATATCGTTGACGCTCGTAACCGGTCACGAAGCGCACAGGCGCAATCACTGGACAACATTGCGGGCGTGTACGATCCGATAAAGTCTGCCCTTAAGAATCAATCTTACGCAGACAAAATCTCCTACAGTGAATACGAGATCGATGACGAGATGAAGAAAAAACCGATTTCCGTCCGCGACATCTTGGCATACATCTATGCACTGAATCCAGAAGATCACAAGGGTATGAATCATCCGATCGCGGCCTACTCGGGAAAAGGCGCGGTGGTAAATTACTTCTCCCCCCCGCCGGCCGCAGAACCAAACGCCGTAGCCGGAAAGGGATACGCGGATAAAGTGATCGAAAAGGCTGCGCCGTTGTTGCCGTCTATCCTCAATTTCGTGGATCTGCTCTACAAAGAAATCCCGTATGCATACAACGGGAAAGAAGAGGGTCGTTGGGGAGCGCTCAAAAAGATGGCGGTGAGAAGTCGTGAGGTTCAGTTGCATTTCAGCGGCGATGTCGGAGAGTATGACTACCCTGATTCTCTCCTCTTTCCCGTCTTGGCTGCTTTTCGTCAGAACATGGAGATTAAAGGCGGCAAGTGGGCATGGAAGAAGGAACCTGAAATAGTCTGGGAGAAACGCAAAGCTGAAATTGGTGGACGTCTTCGTCAAATTGTTGACCGCGAAGACAGTCCGAACAAACTCGGTAAAGCCGCAATAAACTGGACGCTCATCGCAGACGCGATTAACAGATAAATTGTTTAGTAATAAAAACGCCCCGACTTTGTGCGGGGCGTTTTTATATTCGTTTTAGTAGCTCCTGAGTTGCTTGGCTCGTTCGTGGAAGCGGATTCGTTCCAATGCCTTCGCTTCAATCTGTCTGATGCGTTCGCGGGTGACGCCGAACTCCCGGCCTACTTCTTCCAATGTGTAGCAAATCCCCTCGTCGGTGAGGCCGTTGCGCATTTCCAATATCTTGCGCTCCTTCGGCGAAAGCTCTTCGAGAATTTCTGTCATCTGCTCGTTGAGAATCCTGCGTGAAGCGTCCATGTCGGGCGAGGCAATCGTATCGTCGGCGATGAAGCTGCCGAGGGTGGAGCGCTCGTCGTCGTCCTCGCCTACAGGAGATTCGAGCGAGACGGTGTCCTGATTTATCTTTTGAATGGTATAGATTTTGTCTATTTCGATACCCATTTCCGCGGCTATCTCCTCGGGTAGCGGGTCGCGGCCGAGGTGCTGGTTGAGCTCGCGCACCTTTTGCTTGTACTTGGCGATGGTTTCCACCATGTGTACGGGGATGCGGATGGTGCGGCTCTGGTCGGCCAAAGCACGGGTGATGGCCTGGCGAATCCACCAAGTGGCGTAGGTCGAGAATTTGTAGCCCTTGGTGTAGTCAAACTTATCCACGGCTTTAAACAAGCCCAAATTACCCTCCTGAATGAGGTCGAGGAGTGTGAGGTCGGGGCTGCGGTTTACGTATTTCTTGGCGATAGAGACGACGAGGCGGAGGTTGGAACGGGCGAGAATGTTGCGGGCTTCGTTGTCTTCCTGAAGGATGCGTTTCGCGAGGTCTTTTTCCTGCTGACCGTTCAAGAGCGGATACTGACCGATTTCGCGCAAATACATTTGCACGGAGTCGTAGCCCGCGTCCGAGCGGCGATTTTGCAATTTCTTGCTCGCCAATACGGAATCGGCGGAAGTATCTTCGAGCATGCCGCCGCCTTCGAGCACATCAATGCCCGCGACGGAGAAGCGGTCGTAGATTTCCTCGAGCAACGAGACGTTGTCCTCAATCGTCGGGAACTCGCGGAGGATTTCGTCGTAGGTGATGTAGCCGCGCTCCTTGCCCATCGTGATGAGTGCCTCGACTTTATTTTGCCGTTTGTCGCCCGCGCCTTTTTTCGTCGAGGCGGAAGCGGAGGCCGCTTTCTTGTGTCGCGCTTTCGCTGCTTTTGCGCTCCTCTTGATCGCGCGCGCCTTCTTGGCGGCCGCGCGCTTTTTTGTACGCGAAACGCGCGCCTTGCGCACGGGTCCCTTGGCCGTAGTCCGGCCACGGGCGAGGCGTTTCGCGCACTTTACCGCTTTTCGCTTTTTTTGTTTCTTTTTTTTCATGCTCCAAAAAGTAGGCCGCGAGGAATCTCTTCCTTATAGAAGGTCGTTTGAATTCATATAGTCTTACCGGGGACTGTGCTTATCTGCGTGAGAATAAGCCGTTTGGAAGACCAAGCGCAGCAGTCTACACGTTCTCGTGTAATAGTGCAATGCGAGTTGTCAACAGTTTACACACACCCATGAGGCGGTCTATTTCATCTTCGTCCTTGCCGTTTTCAGCCTTCTTTAGAGCCATTGTAGCGTCATCGAGTTCTGCGGCGAGAAGCTCCTTGAGGATAACTAAGAGAAGCGCTTTGGTCTCGCGTTCGGGGTTGGCGCTCTTGCCATGCAGCTTTTCTGCAGAAAAGCGCAAGGCCTCCCGCTCCCCTTCCGAGAGGGTCGCAAGAGCTGCAAAGGATTCGGGACCTACGGCGGCCTCCAAATCGCGCGCATATCCCGCCACATCTATTGAGGGCTTCGTAAGCGACTGCTGCCAGAGGAGGATTGCGAACGCCTGCCGTGCCCTTCCGAAGCCTCGTGCGAAGGAGGGCTTCGCTCGAGACCTGTCCTCCTTCGCTAAAGCTTCGGAGGACGACTGCGAATTCGCATTCGCAGTCGGCAACTTCGCGAGCGTCTCACTGACGGCCGCCTCGGACACGCCGAGCCGACGTGCAATTTCGTGTACGTGCTGCTCGCGGGCAATCGGACTCTGCATGTCGGAAAGGAACGGCAGCACTATCGTTTCCACCGCGCGGCGGAAGCGGTCTTTCTGCGGCAAATGCTCTTCGAGTACATCGAGGAGGAATGTGATGATGTCTTTTGAATCCCGTATCGCCTTTTTCCATGCATCCGCTCCCGATTTTCCTCCGGAGGAGGATCCGCCTCCGGCGGACTGAATCAGATCCGCGGGGTCGAGCCCCGTCGGAAGTTGAGCGACCTTCACATTGAGCCCGCCCTGCAAGGCAGTGCGCGCGGCGCGCCCCGCCGCCTTGATACCCGCCTCATCGGCATCGAGCGCGAGCACGATGTTCTCCGTCATGCGCTTGATGAGCGCCGCATGCTCGGGAGTAAAAGCGGTGCCCGAAACGGCGACGGTATTCGCCCATCCCGCCTGGTGCGAGGCGAGTAGGTCCATCTGGCCCTCTACCAAAACAGCGCAATTAAGCTTACGTATAGCCACTTTTGCCCTGTCGAAGCCATAGAGGACGCGGGATTTATGAAATAGAGGCGTTTCCGGGCTATTGAGATACTTGGGCGCATCGGGCGAGGCGGCTTCCCCGAAAATCCTTCCCGAAAAACCGACAACGCGTCCTGCGGAATCAGAAATGGGGAAGATTATCCTGTTGCGGAATTTGTCGGTCAGACTCCCCCGCTCATTCTTCTTGGCGACTCCCGCATCAAGAATCTCTTTGTCGGTGAATTTCTTCGCCCGCAGATGTTCGGATGCTTCGCACCACGAATCCCCCGCGAGCCCGAGGCGGAATGTCTTTATTGTCGTGTCGGTCATGCCGCGCTCTTTCAGATATTTCTTTGCGGCATCGCTCAAGCGCGATGTATAAAAAATAGTCGCCGCCTCCAGAAGCTCAAAGAGCCGCTCGCGTTCGTCTTTCTTTTCTTTGCCGCCGCGTTCGTATACCAATTCCACTCCCGCGCGCTCGGCGAGGACTTTCAGAGCTCCTTTGAAATCAAGCCCTTCGATAGCTTCGACGAATGAAAAGATATCCCCGCCGACATTGCAGCCGAAGCAGTGGTACGTCCCCCGCTCGGGCGACACGTGGAAAGAAGGCGTGCGCTCCGCATGGAAAGGACACCGCGCACGCAAAGATGCCCCCGCGCGCTGCAGCTTCACATATTGCGAAACCACATCGACAATTGATAGTCGGTCTTTGATTTGTTGAACTGTACCTGCCCCGTTAGACATACAGTACAAATGTAACAGAAAAGGTTCGTTTACAGCGCAGCACAAAGTTGGTCGTATTGTTTTGTCTAATGGGGTCTGCCATGAATCTATTATGCTCTTATCGAGGGCGATGGTAAACTTGCTCTACATTTGATTTATGGCATCGAAAAATCCGCTGGACTTCGGGGAAAATCTTTCAAGGCACTTGCACCGAAGAGAAGATGGGAAAAGCGGCGAACGGATGGCTGCGGAGCGTACACAAAAGGAGCATATTTTACAACTGTTACGGGATAACAAAGAGACCGTTGATAAACACTGGTGGGCGGCTAGAGGGAAAGGCCAACAGGCCTTCACTCTTCGGGCTGACCACCTCACAGCCCACGGCGTACTTACGGACATGGAAGTTGCGACCTTGATACGTAGATGGGTATTTGAGACCTACAATGATCGACTCGCCCTGGATAGGTATGATGGCGCCACAGGAAATATACGGTTTTTAGTCTCTGAGCCCGAAGAATGAGGTTGTAACAAAAAACCACCAAAAAGCGGACTTTTTGTGCTTCATCTTTTCCTGACTTACCGCTCCACTGACTCCTTTCGGCTCTGGCTTTCCGGCACTTCAGCTGGCGCTGAGGCGGCGAATTCGGCTTCCATTTGCGCAATCATCGCGTGCTTCTTGCTTCCCTTGAATCACGTACCGGCAGGGATGAGGCGGCCGATGATGACGTTCTCTTTGAGACCAATGAGGCGGTCAACGGCGCCCGAGACGGCTGCTTCGGCGAGCTTGCGCGGCGTGTTCTGGAATGAGATGGCGGAGAGGAAGGATGCGCGTGTGAGCGAGACTTCGGTGATACCGAGCAAGAGCTGCTTGCCTTTGGCCGGCTCGCCCTCCACTTTTTTCTGTACTTTGTTGATGCGTTCGAATTCGAAGTCTGCGACGATTTCCCCGGCGGAGACTCCTGTGTCGCCGGAAGTGGTGACGGATACGCGTGAGAACATCTGCTTGACGATGACTTCCAGGTGCTTGCGTCCCGTAGACACACCCTGAAGTTCGTAGATGCGCGTGATTTCGTTGATGATGTACTGCTGCGCACGCTCCTTGCCTGCGAGCGAGAAGAGCTCGTCGAGGTCGGCGGAGCCGTCCGTGAGGAAGTCGCCCTTGGTAACGGTGGCGCCTTTCTTCACGAGGATAGTGCGGAGCGGATGAATGCGGTATTCGGTCTCTTTCTTCTGAGCTTTTGCCGTCTTGGCGGTAGAGGCCACGTCGGGGACAACTGTGATGACAGTTTCCTGGCCGTCCTTCTGGATATCGGCGATGATACCCGTAACGCGGGAAATCGTGGCGGGGAGTTTCGGCGCACGTGTCTCGAAGACTTCTTCGACGCGCGGCAGACCCATGGTGATGTCTCCGCCTGCGGTGGCGACTCCTCCCGTGTGGAAGGTACGCATCGTGAGCTGGGTTCCCGGCTCGCCGATGGCTTGCGCGGCGATGACTCCGATAGCCTCACCCACGTCGACTATCTCGCCGGTCGTGAGGTCCATGCCGTAGCACTTCTGGCAGACGCCGCGTGCTACTTTACAGGTCATCGGAGAGCGGACGGTGACTTCGGTCGCTTTGCTGTCTTCGATTACTTTCGCGTCGTCGCGGTTGATGAGGTGATTGCGCTTTCCGCCGAAGGCGGATCCGCCTCCGGCGGAGAATCCCCCAATATCTTCGGCGAGCACGCGGCCGTTCACACGGTCGGCAAACGAGCCGCCGATATTTTCTTTGCCGGGACGGTTGATGACGACTCCTTCTTTCGTACCGCAGTCATCTTCGAGGACGACGACGTCGTGCGCGACATCGAAGAGACGGCGTGTGAGGTATCCCGCGCGTGCGGTATTCAGCGCGGTGTCGGCAAGACCTTTGCGCGCACCGTGCGTCGAGATGAAGTATTCAATGGGAGTGAGACCCTCTTTGAGCGATGAGGTGATGGGAAATTCGATGATTTCTCCGCGCGGGTTTGTGATGAGGCCTTTCATACCCACCATTTGGTGTAACTGCACGACGGAACCGCGGGCGCCTGAGGTAATCATGTCGTGCACAGGCCCCGTGTTGTCGAGCGCTTCGACGACGTGCTTGCGCAGTTCGCCCGATACCCTGCCCCAAATCTCGACGGTCATGCGGCGGCGCTCATCTTCGGTAAGCAACCCCTGGTTGTAGTTCTCAAGCTCTTTCTGGGCATGTTCGCGGCCCTCTTTGACAAGTTTCTCTTTGACTTCCGGAATGACGACGTCGGAAATCGCCCATGTGATACCGGCGTAGGTCGCGTAGCGGAATCCGAACGCCTTAATTTTGTCTAGGATTGCCGGGATACCGTCGAGGCTGTAGTGCGTCACGAGGTTCTGCACGAGAGCACCCATGCGCTTGTTGGTGATTTCTTCGTTCAAGTACGGGAAGTCGCTCGGCAAAACGGAGTTGAAGAGAAGGCGTCCGACGGTCGTGTCGAACACTTTCCCCTCGTACTGCGCGTACTTTTTGTTCTCGGTCGGAAGCACCTTTATCTTCGCGCGCAAGTCAACCGCACCGAAATCGTGCGCGGTAATCGCGGCGTTGGTCGAAGGAAATGCGCTCCCCTCGCCCTTGAGACCGTCGACGGACTTGGTCATCCAGTAACAACCCAAGACGATATCGAGGAGCTTGGATGCGACGACGACGTCGCCGGAGCCCGGCTTCAGGATGTTCTTGTTGGCGGACATCATCATGCGCGCTTCCATCTGAGCGGCTTCGGAAAGCGGCACGTGTACTGCCATCGCGTCGCCGTCGAAGTCGGCGTTGTAAGCCGGACAGACGAGCGGATGCACCTGGATGGCGTTGCCTTCGATGAGGACCGGGCGGAACGCCTGGATGGACTGGCGGTGCAGCGTCGGTGCGCGGTTCAAAAGCACGTATTTGTCTTTGATGGCCTCTTCGAGGATTGGCCACACTTCCGGCGCCTCGTCTTCTATGAGGCGTCCCGCGCCGCGTATGTTGTATGCGAGTTCGCGCGCGAGGAGTCCCTGAATGACGAAGGGGCGGAAGAGCTCAAGCACCATGTGCTTCGGAAGACCGCACTCGTCGAGCGCCAAATCAGGACCGACGACGATGACGGAGCGGCCGGAGTAGTCGACGCGCTTACCGAGCAAGTTTTGGCGGAGGTAGCCGTGCTTGCCCTTGAGGTAATCAGCGAGTGATTTGAGTGCGCGGCGGCGACCACCGAGAATACCGAGTACGCCTGCACCGCGGCGCATGGAGTTGTCGAGGAGCGCGTCCACTGCTTCCTGGAGAATGCGCTTTTCGTTGCGGAGGATGACTTCGGGAGCGTGGATGGCGAGCAATCGCTTGAGGCGGTTGTTGCGGTTGATGACGCGGCGGTAGAGGTCGTTGAGGTCCGACGACGCGTGACGGCCTCCCTCGAGGGCGACCATGGGGCGCAGCGCCGGCGGCACGACAGGCAGGCGGGTCATGAACATCCATTCGGGACGCACACCCGCACGCTGCAGGCTCTCGGCGAGGCCGAGGCGTTTGCGGAGTTTGTCGCGGTCCGCTGCGCCCGAGTTTTCGTACTCTTCCTTCACCTTCTTGATGAAGACGTTGATGTCGATATTTTTCAAAATGCTGTAGAGGGCCTCGGCACCGATGGCAGCGCGAAACATCGCGCCGTATTTGACCGCGAAGAGGTGGTACGCAGCCTCATCGAGGACGACGCCCTGACGGATGGATTCTATCTCTTTCTTGGCCTTGGTCGCGCGCTCTTTGAGGTCGGTTTTTATCTCGGCGGTCGCGGCGGCTTTGTTCTTGGTCGCGAATTCGTGCTCCAACTCCTTAAGAAGTCGCTCACGCTCTTTTTCATCCACGTGCGTGACGATGTAGCCCGCGAAGTAGACGACTTTTTCCACTTCTGCGGCGGAGAGGCCGAGCATGAGTGCGATGCGGGACGGAATACCGCGCAGAAACCAGATGTGCGATACCGGTGTCGCGAGGTCGATGTGACCCATGCGCTCGCGGCGTACGATAGCGCGCGTGATTTCCACGCCACATTTTTCACAAACGATGCCGCGGAAACGGATGCCCCGGTATTTACCGCAGTAACACTCGTAGTCTTTTTCAGGCCCGAAGACGCGCTCGTCGAAGAGGCCGTTCTTCTCGGGTCGTTGAGTGCGGTAGTTGATGGTCTCCGGCTTGGTTATCTCACCGAAACTCCACTCGTGTACGCGCTCAGGAGAAGCGAGGCGCATTGCGACCGCTTCGAAGTCCTGTGGGATCATGTCTTTCTTTTTGATTGCCATACAAGAGTTTGATTAGAAGTTTTGTGAACCGCCTTTAAATTCGATGTCGATACCGAGACCGCGCAAATGTCTGACCAGGACATTGAATGTGGCCGGTGTATTGCTTTCTTCGATGCGTTTACCGCTGACTATCGCGTCGAATGCGGCCGAGCGGCCCAAGATGTCGTCGGATTTGATGGTTAGGATTTCGCGCAACGAATATGCGGCGCCGTAGCCGAGGAACGCCCAGACTTCCATTTCCCCCACGCGTTGACCGCCGTTCTGCGCTTTGCCGCCGAGCGGTTGCTGGGTCGTGAGCGAGTAAGGACCGATGGAGCGCATGTGTATTTTATCTTCCACCATGTGATGCAGTTTCAGGATGTACATGACGCCGACGGAAACCGGCTGTGCGAATGCTTCGCCTGTGCGGCCGTCGAAAAGGACACGCTTGCCGGTCTCTGCGACACCCGCCTTCGCAAGTTCGCCGCGGATTTCCTCTTCGGTTGCACCTGCAAAAGACGGCACAACGGCCTGGTAGCCGAGCATGTCCGCTGCAAGTCCCAGGTGGAGCTCGAGGATTTGGCCGAGGTTCATACGTGAAGGCACGCCGAGCGGTGTCAAAATGATGTCGACGGGATTACCCTGCTCGTCGAACGGCATGTCCTCTTCCGGCAAGATGCGGGAGATGACGCCTTTGTTGCCGTGACGGCCTGCGAGCTTGTCGCCGACCGATATGGTGCGGAGCTGTGCGACTTCGATATGCACGCGCTTGATAACGCCGCTCTCGAGCTGGTCGCCCGTCTCGCGCGAGAATACTTTGACACCGATGACGCGGCCGCGCTTGCCTCCTTCCATGCGCAGAGACGTGTCTTTCACGTCCTTGGCCTTCTCACCGAAGATGGCGTGCAGGAGGCGCTCTTCCGGCGTGAGCTGTGTCTCGCCTTTCGGAGTGACTTTGCCTACCAAGATGTCGCCCGAGCGGACTTCGGCGCCGATGCGGACAACGCCGTCTTCATCGAGGTTGCGGAGTTTGAATTCACTGACGTTCGGAATGTCGTGGGTCGTTACTTCGGCGCCGAGTTTCGTATCGCGGACCACACAGATGAATTCCTCCATGTGGATGGAAGTGAAGCGCGCCTCCTTGGCAAGCTTCTCGGAGATGACGATGGCGTCTTCGAAGTTGGCCCCGAACCACGGCAAGAAGGCGACACGGACATTTTGTCCGATGGCGAGCTGGCCTCCGACGGACGTCGAAGTGTCAGCAAGGACAGTTCCCTTTTTCACCGTGTCGCCGACATTGATGAGCGGGCGTTGGTGGAAGGTGGTGAAGCCGTTGGTCCGGGAGAAATTGACGAGTGGGTACTCCTTGGTCTTGCCGTCGCCGTTCTTGACCTTTATCATTTGCGCGTCTGCGTAGGTAACTTCGCCCGCTTCTTCAGCAACGACGAGACGGCCGGAATCGCGCGCAGCGGCAGCCTCGACACCGGTCGCAACGACGGGAGCCTCGGGTACCACGAGCGGTACCGCCTGCTTTTGCATGTTCGAACCCATGAGCGCACGGTTGGCGTCGTCGTTCTCGACGAACGGAATGAGTGATGTGGCGACGGAGAACGGCTGGTTGGTCGCGACCTCCATGAAATCCACCTGCTCGCGCTTCACGAGCGTCGGGTTGCCTTCGCGGCGCACTTCTACCATTTTGGGCGTGATGTGACCGGATTCATCTCGTGGGATGCCGGCGTGCGCGATAGCGTATTGCTCTTCTTCGAGTGCGTTCAAATATTTTATTTCCTTCGTAACGACTCCCTTCTCGACTTTCGCATACGGAGTCTCGATGATGCCGAATTCGTTGGGGCGTGCATAGAGCGACATGTGCAACACGAGACCGATGTTCTTTCCTTCCGGGGTATGAATGGGGCAGACGCGGCCGTAGTGTGAAGAGTGCACGTCGCGCACTTCGAGGCCCGCGCGTTCCGAGGTGAGACCGCCGCGACCGAGAGTCGAGAGTGTGCGGAGGTGTTCTATCTCGTCGAGCGTATTGTATTGCTGCATGAGCTGCGAGAGCTGGTCCGTCGTGAAGAATTCACGTATGGCAGCCTGGAACGGGCGCGGATTCACGAACGAGACCGGATTGGTCGTCTCGGCATCCACCATCGCCATACGGTCCTGGATATTGCGCTTCATGCGGGAAAGGCCCACACGCATGCGGCCTTCGAGGAGCTCACCGGCGAATCGCACGCGGCGGAAACCCAAGTGATCGATGTCGTCGGGAAGTGCTGCCGGGTCGGCATTTAGCTCCGCGATGTGGGTGATGATGCGGACCACATCGGCGAGCGTGAGGGTCGCATTGGCGAGGTCCTTCTCGGCGATGCCGAGGCCGAAACGGCGGTTGAAATGGAAACGTCCGACTCGCGAGAAATCGTATCTGTCGGGCGAAAGGATGGATGCGACGTGGTCGCGGGCGGATTCAGGCGTCGCTATATCCCCGTCGCGCAAACGGCGGTAAATCTCGACGAATGCCTCTTCCGGCGTGGTTGCGTGGTCGTGTCCGAGTGTCGCGGCGACCGCATCGCGTGCGAGCGGCGATTTCTCGAATTGCGCCAGGATGTCCTTTTCTGTCTTGAGTCCCAAAACGCGCAAGAGCGACGTCACGGGGAAGCGGCGTTTGCGGTCTATCTTTACGTAAATGCCGCCGTCGGCATCGGATTCTACCTCTATCCACACGCCTCGCGCTGGAATTATTTTGGCGGCGAAATAATTTTTGCCTTTGTAGGGAATGGATTCAAAGAAAACGCCGTACGAACGCGCGAGCTGCGGTACGACGATACGCTCGACGCCGTTGATGACGAATGTGCCGTGCGGGGTCATCCACGGGAAATCGGCGAGGAATATCTCTTGCTCCTTCTCTTCGCCGGTCGTTTTGTTCTTGAGTCGGACGACCATGCTAAGCGGCGCTTCGTAGGTCTTCATCGCGCGCTTCGCGTACTGCTCGTCCCAGCGCAATTCGCCAAAAGAGAATTTGACGAGCTTGAGCTCGAATTTTTTGCCGGAGTGGTCGGAAATCGGGGAGAATTCCTTGAACACGCGCTCGGCGCCCCCCTCCACGAAATCGTGGAACGATTTTATCTGCGCCTCAACGAGGGAGGGAAATTTCACCAGCGGCTCCTGGAACTTTCCGAAGTACTTCTGCGGTCGCACCGATTTGAGTTTTGCCATACCAATAGATTTCGCACACAAGCGCCCCGCGCGCCGTATGCGTGTTTTCAATATTTGCTTCTGTTAGTAAAAAAGTCCCCCAACCCTCTCTTACTCAAAAGCGCAACCGCAACTCAATCAGCTCTTGAAAGTCGGAAGAGTATAATCGAGACCCTCTATATAGTCAAGCAGCCGTGCATGAAGTACTTGTGAATCAGGCTTACGGGATGAGGAACCGGGCGCTTTTCAGCCTCCGGCTTCAACTCCCCACACACCGCATACCTTCATGCGCTCCCGCGTCATGGGTCCAATGCCGCTTTTCGTCGTCACAAAGTCCATTCCGTGCGCCTTCTGCCAACGCACGACAGCGCGCGCTGTGGCTTGACCATAGTAGCCGGAAACGATTGCTTCAGGATACAAGCCTGCATTCACCAGAAATTGCTGCAACTTTGACACCTCGCCATCCGTTTCTGCATCTCCTTTTCCGATCCAAAGGTTGCGCGTCAGCGTAAGGCACTCTTTGCCGCGCGAATCATAGTCGATGTACGAAGACGGCGAGCCCGGCTGCTGCGTTGCGTTTGTTCCACCCGACAGCTTTGCAATCAGATCCTGCAAGGTCTTTAATTGTGCCAACAGTGATGCAATTTTTGAGGTGGCATCAGTCTGACCGCTAGGATTACTCCCTTCAAAAATTCGTTCCGAGGGCGGGGCGGCGTCGTTGAAGGATATGACTTTATACCGTACTTGCGAAATGGTCGGGAATTGTTTGAGCGTCCGTTCAATCGAGCCCCGAACGAGCGGCGAGACCGCTGCATTGTCAAAGAATGGAAAGCCGATCTGGTTGAAGCTAACTGTCGCAACACCGTTCTCGAGTGTAATGCCACGATACCCATTCCTAAGGTATACATCGTTGCCGTTGATGTCTTTCGCCTGATAGCCGTTCTTCGCCAGTTCGTAAGAGTTGAAAGGAGAAAACATGAACCCAGGGCTTCCTTCTTCAAATTCCCGCCCATCCAAGGCTATCCAACAGTTCCCGCTTATCTCTGGATTCTTACACGGAGCGGCGCCACCATATGGACTTGAATCAAACAACGTGCGCAGCACTTGGTCTGCGACCCGACTCGTATACTTTGGCATCGGAGAGCTGGTAATAGAACCGAACGAATCCGGGCCCGACCCTTTCTGCGGGAAATACAATGTATATGTAATCGTAGGACCGCTCATGACGAGATCGCCCCGCGCATTCGTTGCGCCGCCACAGTAGTTTTTCGCGACTGCCAAAGTCTTCTCGCCGACCACGCCCGCTTCCGCATCAGAGCGTGACGTAATAGCGCCGTGCTTCATCTGCCACGAGATGAGTATATTTCTCGTCTCTTCGTCGAACGTCCCGCTGATGAATCCGCCCTTTCCGCTGGCATCCAGTCCTTGATTCATCAAATCCCGCTCACCGATCATTTGCTGGAGTCCGGCAATGGATCCGATGTCGCTGATGTTCGTGTCTTTGTCCCCGACACGAAGTGTAGACCAGCTGTTCAGATAATCGCACGGTCCGAGCATCGTCGCGCTCGCGGTCGTCGGTATGAGTGATACGGAAAGCAAAACCGCGACCAAGACGAAACAGGAGTTGGTAATGTACGACGCCTTATATAGTGACAACATGCAAATCATTGTAACCCCTTTTTGCGCCTCTTCCACTCCTCGATTTTGGCGTGATGGCCGGATTTGAGGATGGCCGGAACCTTATATTTCTTGCCTTTCCAGACGAGTACATCGGGGCGTGTGTAGACCTCAGGGCTCGATACGCGGCTCGCTTCCAGGGATTCAGCCTTGCCGAGGACTCCGGGCACGAACCTTGAGATGGCGTCTATCAGCGTCGCGGCGGGAAGCTCGCCTCCCGTAAGCACGTACGGCCCGACGGAAACTTTCTTCGCCTTTAGTATTTTTTGTACGCGCGCGTCGACTCCTTCGTAATGCCCGCAGATGAAAAGAACGTCTTTCTTCCCTCGGCCATTGCCACGGGCAGGCTTGGCGAGCTTCTTTGCCATCGCCTCGTCGAATTGCGCGCCGTCGGTCGCGAAGAATATCTTCTCCACACCCTTCTTATTCCCTACCGCCTTCTGTATCGCAAGGAGCATCGGCTCGGGTCGCAACACCATGCCTGGTCCTCCCCCATACGGCCGCCGGTCGACGCGTGCATCCTGTGTTCGTGAGCTTTTCCCGATGAACTTCTTCGGGTCGTAATATGAAATCTTTATTTTCTTCGCCGCGACAGCACGGCCAATGATAGAAGCCTTGAGATACGGCTCAATTGATTCGGGAAACAAACTGATTATATGAAAATGGATCATGTGCATTTTTCAACCCCAGAGAGGCGGCTCGTCTTTTTGGAGACCCCGCAGGGCTTGGCCCGAGGACAGTACATTTTTCAGCAGGAAAATGTTGTTCTCCAAAAAGATGAGTCGCCGAACGACCTACTCCCCCTTGAGGTCCTTGATGACATCGTCAACGGTCGTGTCGCGTACGTACGGCTCCGACGGCGCGCTCGGAGCCGAGGAGGGACGTTCGCCGCTCCTATCCGGCGCCATGCCCTGACCGCGTTCACTTCCCTCCGGTTCTTCAATCTTGAGATTCACGCGTGCGTCATTTTTCATGCCGACGACCCGCAGAACGGTGCGGATGGCTTTGGCGGTCGCCCCGCTGCGGCCGATGACCTTACCCATGTCGTCTTTGTGCACCGAAAGTGTGAGAAGCACCCCCATCTCGTCGACGGTGCGTGTTATCTTCACATCGCCGGGATGGTCCGCCAATGCCTTTACTACGTACTCCAAAAACTGCTGATCCTGTTCCATATCTGTCTTTCTATCTTCTAATAGAGACCTCTAGTATACCAAAACTACGCCTGGACGGGAGCCTCCGCCGGAGCCTCTGCGGCTGCTTCCTCCTTTTTTGGCTCTTCCGCGGCCTCCCCGGCTGGCGCCTCGGCGATGGGAGCTGTGGGCGCGGCTTCAGCTGCTACCCCCTCTTTGGCCGGCTCTTTGTATTTGGGGAGAACGTTTATCTTCTTCCCGTCGATGACCTTCAGCGATACGAGCATGTTGTGGACAGTGTCAGACGGCTGTGCGCCGACCGAAATCCAGTACTTAATTCGCTCTACGTTGAGCACCCGCTTCTTGCTCTTGGGGTCGTAGGTGCCGACTTTGTCCACAAATTTCCCGGCCTTCGGGCTCGCAGTATGTTCCACCACAACAATGCGGTAAGAAGGCGTATTGATGCGCCCGGTGCGTTGCATTCGTATCTTCAACATAAGTTGGGACACTGTACCCCATGAGGTAGAAATAGTCCAGTTTATGTACTCTGACATTCGTGCAGGTACAACTCGTTAGTTTGTATAATACTCGGAGTAATGCACCTCATGCGGTGTGCCAGATACGCATTGAAAATTAAACAGCCGACGCCCCGAAGCGGGCGCCGGCTGACCATGATTCGTCACGGGACACATCCGAATGCCCCGATGTTGAGCCGCCTCAGATACCGCCTGAGGAACCGGCACAGTGGCCGAAGCCGACTTATTGGCCTTCCGATTTTTTTTGCCATGACATCTTCCGCGCTCGGCGAATTTGCGACGCAAATTCTTTCAACCGAGCTCCGACAAGACTATACGCTTCCGCATTTATTTCGCCACTTTCTCCGCCTCCTCAAGTTTGACTGACAAAAGCTTAGAAACTCCATCCTGCCCCATGGTGACGCCGTAGAGTTCGCCCGCGGCGGACATGGTCGCCCTGTTGTGTGTGATGACGATGAGCTGCGACTTCGCGCCGAGTTCTTTTATCATATCCGCGTAGCGACGGCTGTTGGCCTCGTCGAGCGCCGCATCCGTCTCGTCCAAAATTAAGAACGGCGGGGGATTCACTTGGCTCATTGAGAAGATAAGCGCGATGGAGGTGAGCGCACGCTCGCCGCCGGAGAGCACATCAAGACCGCGGATTTTCTTGCGGGGAAGTGCGACATCAATTGAAAGCCCCGCGTACAATTCTTCTTCCTGCTCATAACGACTTACGATGTCATTATCTTCGTCATCCTCGTCGGTCTCCACATCGCGCGTCCGGCGCTTTGGTTCTTCAACCTCAAGCTTGGCGTGTCCGCCGCCGAAAAGCTTCGCGAAGAAATTCTGCAGTGCGACGTTAATGTGTTTGATACCTTCGGTGAATCGCGCGTCGATTGTTTTTTCCAGGTCGGCGATGATGTCGTGAAGTTTCCCCGCCGACGCTTCGAGGTCCATAAGCTCGCGCGCGAGGAATTCTTCACGCTCTTTTGTCTGATTGAATTCCCTGACGACCGCGTCCCCGCCGCCTACCCCCGACTCCTCTATCTTTATCTTGAGCCGCTCTATTTCGCGCCGACGCTTTTCCTGGCGCTGGCGGTCTTCTTCGAGCAGAGAACCCTCGGGTATCTCGGCCCGTTCCCAGCCGTGCACAGCGGCGCCGATAAGCGCGACGCCCTCGCGTACCTCTTCTTCGAATCGCTGCCGGAGGCCTGCGATATTCGCGCGTGCCGCTTGCACTCCACCGAGTTTGCTTTGCGCTTCACGCACACCCGATTCCAATTCCATCAAATCACGTTCAGCGGTGAATCCCGCCTCGCGCGCTTCCGCAATCTTCTTGCGCAAAGCCTCCAACTCGCCCGCAAGCGCCGACTCCTGCGTGCGCACGCGCTCAAGTGATTTCCCGAGAGCCTCTACCTGTTGGCGCACCTCCTCATTCGTCTCGGGCGCGGCACCCGAGAGACCTTCGACGAACGCTTTGATGCGTTCGCGTATTTGAGATAAACGACTCTTGATGACGGAAATATCATTCTCCCGCTCCGCCTCGGCGATGGTCTCGGAAAGCTCGCGGGTGAACTGTCGCACATGCGGAACAGGAACAATTTGTTCAACAGTGACAGTGTTCGCTTCCAAGGCGCCTTCGGCGCGACCGAGCTCGCGGGTGAGCTGTTCGCTTTCGCGGCGCGCCTCGGAGAGTTTCGCGTCGCGCTCGGCGACCTTCCCCTGGAGTTCGGCGATGACGTGGTCGGCCGCGCCCGAGCGTTTGCCGCGCGCCTCGGCGACACGTCCGCCGAGCTGCTTCAATTCGGATTCCTGCGCGCGCACTTCATGCAAGAGGCGAGCGTCCTCCTGAGTGATCCACGCATTTTCACGCGCCAAATACTCGTTTAATTTTACCGCGAGCTCGTCTTTCATCTCGCGCGCTTTTTCTATTTTTTCCACCTGCGTGCGCAGGAAATTGAGGTGCGGCGCGAGCTCGCGGCGAAGCGATTTTGTCTTATCAATATTCACGCCCGTCTCTGTGAGCTTGCGCTCGCTCTCGGCTTTTTTGTGCTGGTAGAGCTTGAGGCCGAGCGCGTCTTCCACCATCTCGCGGCGCTCGCGCGGCGTGGCATTTAAGATGCGGTCGGCCTCGCCCTGTGAAATTATCTGGTATCCGGAGCCGCCGATATTGGCGCCAGCAAGCAGGCGGATGACATCCTTGAGCCGTACCACCGTGCCGTTTAAGAGATATTCATTTTGCCCGTCGCGATACACGACGCGCTCGACGATAACTTCCTTGAAATCGAGGTCCAAAAGGCGTTTTGAATTGTCAAAAACGACCTTCGCTCCCGCGCGGTTCATACGCGGCAGCGCGGGCGAGCCACCCCAGATGAGGTCTTCGCCGCGCTTGGAGCGCATGGATTTCATTGACTGCTCGCCGAGCACAAAGCGGAACGCTTCGGCGACATTGGATTTTCCCGAACCGTTGGGGCCCACGACCGCGGTAATGGGCGAGCCGAATACAAGCTTGGTCTTTTTGCCGAACGATTTGAATCCCGAAAGCTCGATGGATGTAAGACTGAGGAACATTGAGCTTCATTGTATCAAAACAAAAGCGGCACTCGGCACTTTTCGCATTTCCCAACCTCAAGCGAGGCGGCGGTGCGCATTAGAACCTCCCGCAGGCGAAGAGCCGAGGATTAAGGACTTTTTAGCAAAAAAGTCCGGGTTCTAATGCGCGCCGCCGCCGAGCGCCTCACCACCCCTTCGCCGCAAGAGCTTTCTGCGCCGCGTCTTGTTCCGCTTCTTGCTTACTCCTACCCTCGCCTGTCGCGAGGCGCTCGGTGCCGATGAACGCGCCCACAAGGAAGGTCTTGTCGTGGTCGGGGCCGCTCTGGCTCATGACCTGGTACGTCGGCGTGATGCCCTGCTTTTCCTGTGCTATTTCCTGCAACTTGCTTTTGGCGTCCTGCCAGAGGCGTTTCTCGACGACATCGTCCGTCTTGTGGAAAAGTTGGTCCGCAATGAATTTCTTCGCCGTTTCGTAACCGGAATCGAGATACAGAGCGCCGATGAGCGCTTCAAAGGCATTCGCAAGGATTATCATCCGTGCGCGGCCGGTATCTTTCGACTCTCCCCGGGACAGCAAGAGGTATTCATTCATGCCTAATTTCGTCGCAGCATCCGCGATGGAAACCGTGTTGACCAAAGCGGCGCGATACGAAGTCAAGTCCCCTTCCGGCTTTTCCGGATATTTTGCATACAAAAATTCCGTGACGACAAGTTCGAGCACGGCGTCGCCCAAAAATTCGAGACGCTCGTTGTGTTCTCGGCCTGCGGCCTTATTTTCATTCAAGTAGGAGCGGTGCGTGAAAGCGGTCTCAAGCAGACGTTTGCCCTCGAACGTGTAGCCGAGCTTTGTCTCAAAGGCCGCGAGATCAACCATGGCTATTTCTTCCGTCTCGTTCGAGGCGGTGCGGCAGGCGCAGCCGGCTTATCTTTTTGTGCGAGCACATTGATTGCGGGAACGATAATCTTCAGCGTGTCGTCATAGAAATTAAGGTCGCCGACCGCCGAGAGCGGGAACCATTGTGCGTCATCCAAGCCACCGCTCGAGCCGAGCCGTAGTTCGGAGAACGGAGACTCCGCGAGGAAGTAGCTCACGCGTTTGCGCTTCTTGCCACCTTCCACCTTGGAATCATTCGCTACGTATTCATTCACGCCAAGCTCTTGGACTATCTTGATATCGATTCCCATCTCTTCTTTTATCTCGCGGATAGCACCGGTCTGTATATCTTCACCTTCTTCTATCTTGCCTTTCGAGAGCGTCCAGTGACCGAAGATGTCGTGAACGAACGCGAGATACGTCTCACCTTCCGAACGCGCATACACTACAGCACCCGCCAGATGCTCCGTCGGCATTTTTGCCGGTTTCTGCCCTACCTCTTTGCGTGCGCCGCCCTCATTTTTGCCCGGCTCGCCGAGCTCCACATAAACAGCGCCGAGGACGCCGTTCACAAAGCGCCCCGACGAAGCGCTGCCGAACGCTTTCGCGAGTTCGATGGCTTCGTTGATGGCTACTTTGGCCGGTACCTGGGTCCGGTCGGCAAAAAGGAGTTCAGTGAGACCGAGCCGGAGAACGTTGCGGTCGATCGCCGCGATACGGTCTATCGGCCACTCGGGTGCTGCGCGCACGATGACTTCGTCTATTTCTTTCTGCTTTGCGACGGCGGTCTGGAGGAGATTTTTCATGAACGGCATATCGCTGTCGCGAGCGCCGAATTCTTTGCCGTAATCAAGAAGCCTTGAGAGCGCTTCGTCATTCGTCATTTGGCCCCCCGAAGAATCGCGCTCGAAGAGCACTTGGAGAACGACTGAACGAGCAAGGTGTCTATTTGCCATAATTACAAGAGCTACTTCACGACGCAGTATACACAAGAAAACGAAAGAACGGGTGAAGATAGGTGTGTATTAAGTGGTTTGCTTGCCCGTCCGTAGCCGTAGCTTTACGCGGAGGTGGGGGCCGTTTCCTTTTCCTTCGTTTCGTCGGTCTGGCCCGCGGCGCGCAATTCCGTCTGCTTGCGCTTTTGACGCCGTGCCGCGCGTTTGGCTGCCGCAACGATATCGATGATGACCTTGCCGTTGTACTTGCCGCACTGCGGGCAGGCTCGGTGAGAAATGCGGGACGCGCCACATTCGCACTTCGCGAGGCGCTGGCCTGCGATAGCGTGATGGCTCCGGCGTTTACCGGACTTAGAGCGATTGACGCGCATTCGTACTACCATAGATGCGACAATATACGCGATTTGTGACAGTTCGGCAAGGGGACGAACATCGGTTGCGATAAGCAATTCGAGAAGCTTCTAGCTGCTAGCTTCGAGCTTCCAGGAGAATGCGGGAACAAAATGTTGTTCGATGAAGTTCACAAAAACCAACTTCGGCGATTTTTCTTATGTGTGCCGCAGTGCCGTACCCTTTGTGGAGGTGAAAATCATAGGCGGGATATTTGGGCGAGAGGCGCTTCATCAATCTGTCGCGCGTGACCTTTGCCATGATGGACGCAAGTGATATCGCGGGCTCCGTGTCGTCTCCGCCGATGATTGTTTCTTGGTAGACGTACTCGGCGGGTGCCGAAAGGCTGCCGTCGAGCAGCACGCGGCAGTCTTTTGCCTCGACTTCCAATCGGGAAAGCGCCTCGGAAAGCGCGCGCTTGATAGCAGGCACGATGCCGTACTTGTCTATGTACGCCGCCGAGGACGTGGAGACGGTAAAGCGTAGTGAATGTGATTCTTCAAGCGTGCGCGTACGCTCAAAAATTTCCTCACGCTTTTTTTCCGAGAGTTTTTTGGAATCCCGCACGCCGTCGAGCACACTCCAATCAAAATCCGCCGGCACCATGACAGCACCCACTGCAACAGGCCCCGCCAGCGGCCCCCGCCCCGCTTCATCTATGCCGATAAGATATCGCATTGCTATCCCATAGTAACAGTTGAAAAAGTGACATGGCCCTGCTAGTCTGTGGCCAGCCATTGGTCCTTGTTCCCCCGTTACCGATGGCATCATGGCAAATAGAGGCATCGATGAAACGAAAGCGAAAAAGGGTCCCGAGTTCGCGTCGGGAACCTGGACGGTCCGACTCGACTTTCGAACGTGTCATCCGAGCCGGTAAAGCGGCGCTTCCGGAAGACACCACTGAACTGGCGCGGCAGCTCCGGGTACGAGACTTTGTCCCGAACGACGTTGAACGCGAACATCTGTTCACCGTCGCCAGTGCTGTTAACCTCGTCACGGTCGTGGAAGAAGTGTTTGGCCCACTATATACGACCTGGCTGGACACCGATGCAAACGACCGCACTTACGACGGTCCGGAAATCGAAGCTCACGAGGACGCCCACGCGGAATAACCGACGCGGCATCGGTTATCGGAAAATGCGAAAGGGCGGGCTGCGGTCCGCCCTTTTCGATACCCAAGACACTCCCGAGAGACGAAAAAACGGGAGTGATATACTACCCTTATGAGTGCGCGTGATTTCGTCCATTTGCATACCCACTCGCACTATTCGCTTCTCGATGCATTGCCCAAAATCCCCGAGCTCGTTGCCGCGGCGGCCAAGGATGGGCAGATGGCGCTTGCGCTCACCGACAACGGCAATCTATACGGCGCGATAGACTTTTACAAAGAGTGTAAGGACAACAGCATCAAGCCCATCATCGGCGTTGATTTTTATGTCGCCCCGCGCACACGTGCGCAAAAAGAGCACCGCATCGACGAGCACACCTCGCGGCTCGTCTTGCTCGCGAAAGACCAGGCGGGTTATCGCAATCTCATGCAACTGGTCTCCAAATCGCATCTCGAGGGTTTTTACTACCGCCCGCGCATAGACCACGAGCTTATTGAATTACACCGTGAGGGCCTGGTGGCAATTCTGCCGTCCTTCGGCGGCGAACACGCAAAGCATATTCGCGAGGGCAACCGCGAAAAGGCGCGCGAGTGCGTCGATTGGCATAAAAAGATATACGGCGACGACCTGTACCTTGAAATCACGCGGCACCCTGAAATAGACGGCCACGAAAAGCAGATGCAGGAGATTATTTCGCTTGCACGCGAGGCAAACGTACCGCTGGTCGCTGCACATGATACGTACTATCTGAAGAAGGAAGACGCGCTCGCGCGCGAGTTGGTGCGGAAGATCCGGAGTGGGGGCGTACTCAATCGCGACTTCGAGCAGGGTGCTCCCGACTTCTCTTTCGTTTCCCGTCCGGAAATGGAAGAACGCTTCAAGGATATTCCGGAGGCACTTGAGAATAGCGCGCGCATCGCTCTGAAGTGCGAACTGGAACTGAAGCTCGGCACGTGGGTCTTCCCTGATTTCCCTATCCCGCCGGGAAGTAGTGCAAACGACGAATTGAGGGCACTTGCGCAGGCCGGCTTCAAGCACCGCGGCGTCCCCGAGAATGCCGAGAACAAAAAACGCGTTGATTACGAGCTTTCCATCATCGGAAGCAAAGGATATTCGCCGTATTTTCTCGTCGTCGCCGACCTCCTGCGCCACGCACGCGAGAAGGGAATTCTTACCAATACCAGAGGCTCGGCGGCGGGCTCGCTCGTCTCGTACCTCTCCGGTATCACGACGGTGAATCCTGTCGAATACCAACTCCCCTTTGAGCGGTTCCTGAATCCCGAGCGACCGAGCCCGCCGGATATCGATATGGACCTCGCCGATAACCGCCGCGACGAGCTCATCGCGTACGTGAGGGAAAAATACGGCGAAGAGAAAGTGGCGCAGATAGGCACCTTCGGCACCATGATGGCGCGCGCGGCCGTGCGCGACGTCTCGCGCGCGCTCGGACATCCCTACAGCCTCGGCGACACGATCGCCAAGCTCATTCCGTTCGGTAAGCAGGGATTCCCCGTGACCATCCAAGGCGCTCTCCAGGAAGTCCCCGAGCTTGCGGAAATGTACAAAAAGGACGCGGACGCGCGCGAAGTCCTCGACCTCGCGCAAAAAGTGGAGGGCAACGCGCGCCATGTCGGCGTACACGCCGCGGGAGTCGTCATAGCACCCTCCGCCGTGACCGACTATTCCCCCATCCAGATAGACCCGAAGGGCAATCACATCATCACGCAGTACGACATGTACGCAATAGAAGATGCGGGGCTTCTCAAATTCGATTTCCTCGGCCTCACCAACCTCTCGGTCCTTGCCGACGCCGTCGCGCGCGTGCGTGAGCGTTTGGATGTACACATCGACCTCGACAAGCTCCCGCTCGACGACTCGAAAACCTTCGAGATGCTCTCACGCGGCGAGACGCTCGGAGTATTCCAACTCGCAGGCGGCGGCATGACGGCCTACCTCGTCGACCTGAAGCCGACCGCCATTCACGACATCAACGCGATGGTGGCGCTCTACCGCCCGGGCCCGATGGCGTTCATCCCCGCATACATCGAGCGCAAACAAGACCCGAAGCTCGTGAAATATCTCGACCCGCGCATGGAGGCCATTCTGAAGAATTCCTACGGCGTTATTACGTATCAGGACGACGTGCTGGAGATCGCTATCAAGATAGCCGGCTACTCGTGGCTTGAGGCGGACAAATTCCGCAAAGCGATGGGGAAGAAGATACCGGCGGAAATGCGGGCGCAGAAAGAAAAATTCACCAAGGGCTGTGTGGCGGGCGGCATGAAGAAAGAGGCCGTGCAGCAACTGTGGGAACAGATAGAGACATTTGCCGCGTACGGTTTCAACAAGGCACATGCCGCTTCTTACGGCAATCTCGCATATAAAACGGCTTACATGAAGGCTAATTTCCCTGTCGATTATATGGCGGCGGTACTCACCGCCGACGCGGGCGACGTCGAGAAGATAGCGGAGGTCGTCGCCGAATGTAAGCGTATGGGTATCAACGTATTGCCCCCGTCGGTCAATGAAAGTTACGGTAACTTCACGGTTGTTTACCCCGAGGGAACTCGAGGGGTGCACGACCCTTCGAATTCCTCAGGGCAAGACAAAAATATCCGCTTCGGTCTCTACAGTATAAAGAATTTCGGCACGGGCGTCGGCGATTCTATCATCGAGGCGCGCAAAAAAGGCGGTGCTTTTACCGACATCGCCGATTTCCTCTCTCGCATCCCCGACAAAAATCTCAACAAAAAATCGCTGGAATCTCTCATCCAGTGCGGCGCCTTCGACGACATGAAGCTCTCCCGCGGTGAGCTCATGGACAATATCGAAACCATTCTCGCCTTTCACCGGGAGCAACTTAATTCGCCGAAAAACCAAAGCTCGCTTTTTGGCGTGACGAGCGCCCCGCGGCTTTCGCTCTCCCTGCATCCCGCGCCCCCGGTACCGCTCGAGACGCTACTCGTGTGGGAAAAAGAGCTGCTCGGCCTCTACATCTCGGGCCATCCGCTCGACAGGCACAAAGCCAAATTTGCCGACACGAAGAAAAGCATCAAGTACGCCAAGGAACATCTGAAGGGTGTGGAGACCGTCATCGCAGGATTCATCGAGAGCTCCCGTATCAACCTCACGAAGAACGGCGAAAAGATGGGTTTCCTCAAAATCGCAGACTTTTCCGATTCGATTGAGGTCGTGGTATTCCCGCGAACGTTCAAGGAATGCGAGGCCATCATCACCCCCGGCTCCTGCGTCGCATTTAAAGGAAAGATTTCCGACCGCAACGGCGAAACGAGCTTCGTCGTCGAGAGAGCGAAAGCCCTGTAAATCGCATATTGACAGTTTTGAGGTCGGCGCTATCATGAACAATGTCGGGAATTGCTCCGGCCACGAACCGGAGTCCTTCGAAGCCTTGGTGTAGAAGGAGCGAAAGCCTAACCTGGCCAAATGAGCGTCGGCTAGATTCCGACGGAAGCTCGGTGGAACCGCGACACGAGATCGCCCGAGTGAGTGTACGAGTCTTTCGTATGTTCACTCGAGCGATTTTATTTTTATAGACAATTAGTTATTTATGGCTATGGCGGAAAAAGATATTGAACAAATCCGGCACACGCTCTCTCACCTCACTGTAGCCGCGGTGCGCGAATTATGGCCGGGATCCCAAAATGCGATCGGACCGGCGATCGAAAACGGCTTTTACCAAGATTTTGAAATTGCGGGAACAATAACCGATGCCGATCTGCCGAAGATAGAGGCGAAAATGCGGGAACTCTTGCCGAAATGGACCGGTTTCGAGAAGAAGGAAGTCAGCAAAGAAGAAGCGCTGAAAGAATTCGCGTGGAACAAATACAAATGCGAGCTTATCGAAGAGTTTGCAGGCCAGGGTAAAAAAATCACTTTTCACAATGCGCCGGGACTCGTGGACCTCTGCAAGGGCGGCCACACGGAAAACCCGGCTAAAGAAATCGCTCCGGATTCCTTCAAGCTCGACCGTGTCGCGGGAGCGTACTGGCGCGGAGACGAGAAGAACAAAATGCTCACGCGCATCTACGGCCTCGCCTTCCTTTCCAAACAGGAGCTCGACGCGTACGTGGCACAGCGCGAAGAAGCGAAAAAACGTGACCACAAGGTACTCGGCAAGGAACTCGACCTCTTCACCTTTTCGGAACTCGTCGGGCCCGGGCTTCCGCTGTGGACCCCACGCGGCACCGTCTTGCGCGATCTTCTCGACGACTTTGTGTGGGAGCTGCGCAAGGCACGCGGATACTTCAAAGTGGAGATCCCGCACATCACGAAAAAAGAACTCTACGAACGCAGCGGCCATTGGGAGAAATTCAAGGACGAACTTTTCCGCATCACCACGCGCGAAGGCCACGAATTCGCCATGAAGCCGATGAACTGCCCGCATCACACGCAAATCTACGCCCGCCGCCAGTGGAGTTACCGCGAATTGCCGCAACGCTATGCCAACACCACGACGTGCTATCGTGACGAGCAAACCGGCGAGCTCTCCGGCCTCTCCCGCGTCCGTGCGTTCACCCAAGACGACGCACACGTCTTCTGTCGCTCCACTCAAATTAAAGAGGAGTTTAACAAGGTCTGGGACATCGTTCAGACCTTCTACGCTGCCTTCGGTTTTGATATGAAAGTGCGTCTATCGACTCACGACCCTGAGCGTATGGAAAACTATCTCGGAAGCCCCGAGAGTTGGGAGACGGCGGTTAAAATACTTGAGCAAATAGTCGCAGAAAAGGGCGTGGGCGCGATAGCCGGAGACGGCGAAGCGGCATTCTATGGTCCCAAACTCGACTTCATGGCGAACGACTCCATGGGCCGCGAATGGCAGGTTGCGACTATACAACTCGATTTTGTGCAGCCGATGCGCTTCGACCTTACCTGTATGAACGAGAAGAGCGAGAAAGAACCTGTCGTGATGATACATGCCGCGATCATGGGCTCGATCGATCGCTTCCTCTCAATCCTCATCGAACACACGGGCGGTGCCTTTCCGCTCTGGCTCTCGCCGGTACAGGCGAAGGTCCTTCCCGTCTCGGAGAAACACATTGCGTATGCGCAAGAGGTTGCTGAACAATTCCGCGCTGTTGGTATCCGCGTCGAGCTTTCCGCCGACGATTCGCTCGGTAAACGCATCCGCAGCGCAAAGATGGAGAAAGTCCCCTACGTGCTCGTCGTCGGGGATGCAGAAGTGGAAGCGAAGACCGCGACCTTGGAAGGACGCGCAGGAAAGATTGGTGCACTCCCCGTTGCCGATATCATCGCTAAATTGAAAGAAGAGATACGAACCCGCGCAATTAGTTGAGTGAGGTTTGTTTTGAAAATGCTTACTCTTGTCCCAATAGTTGGGATGTCGGAATTGTAAGGGTCTATTTCCGTACTTAATTGGGACGGCCGCATATATTAAGTACGTCGCATTCGAAGAAGACCACTTAACTTTTTAAGCCGAATTCTTGACGCAGCCGCATGTCGTATTCCAATGCATCTACAACCATGTAGAGCATGCCTCGACCAACGTGAAAATCTGCTTTTAGAAGTGTGATGAGATCCTCGCAGTCGTATGGATAAACCCAGACACTCCCCTGGAGCGGTATAAAACCAATAGCCCGAAGTGTATCGCGAATTTTGTTGCGCAGCACTCGCTGTTTCTCGGGTATATCAAAGATGAGTACACGCCATTTCCTGTCCCAACGCCGAGGTTTCGGAATATCGTAGCGCTTCAACTCAAGAATGCGAAGCACACTTTCGCCTTTAGGCGTGAGGCGCAACTTCCCCTTCTCCCACGCAAGAAGTCTTTGTTTGACGAGATTGCTGCACGATCGGTTCACGACATCCTTTTGTCGTGCAGAAGGCAACAAACCAAGCTTCGCCATGCCGCCAAGAACATTCGGGGCGACCATAAAAAGACCTAAGACCCCGGCAACTTTGACTGTATTCAAAATCATAAGGCGGAGGTTATTGCGACGTGTACGAATCCGACTTCCCTCTTCAAGTATTCCCATACGTACTTATTTTATGCGGCCGCATCGGACAAGTACGGGTTTATCCACAGTAGTCAGGGAGGGCGTCGAAGCACATGCGGCCTATGAATTTGAACTCAAAACAAAAACTCTCCCATCCGGGAGAGTTTTTGTTTTCACCTTGCTTTGCCCTCCGAAGCCTTGGCGAAGGAGGGGGAGCTCGCACCCGTCCGATTTAGCTGCGCGTGATAACGATGCGCGGTGCGGTACCCTCTTTCGAGTGCACGACCACCATCGAGTCCATCGTCCCCTTCGCAGTCGGAGCGACCGGAAGATTCTCTATCGAATCTATCTGGATGGGGCTTGGCGTCATTGTCTCCACTGGAGCCTCAACTTTCGTTTCTACCGGAGTCTGTACCGGAGCTTCGTGCATCGTCACTTTGCGTGAGCCGAGCATCGAGCCGACGAGTGTCATTGCACCTCCCTTGTAGTAGACGACGAGGTACGCACCGGCAACCGCGAAGGAGATGAGCGAGAGCCAGTAGATAGCATTGCCGAACGGTCCTGCATCGAAGCCCGTGTACGGAATCTGCGAGAGCGTGACGTACGAGCCCTGGACCGTCACGTATGTGCTGCAGGTGTTCGTGCCGCCGTAGCCCGAGACCGTGAGCGTGTAAGTCTTGGAGACACTAGGACGGACCGCGAGCGAGCCGTTGGTCGAGACCACACCGATGCCGTCAGAGAGCCATGCGCTCGTCGCACCACTCGAAGACCAGGTGAGATAGGCGGGCTGACCGTTCGCGATTGAACCCTGAGTGGCCGTAATGGTGCAGTACGCGTTGTTGTAGGTCGGGGGCGTCGGGTAAATCGGATACGTGGGGTACGTCGGATACACAGGGTAGGTCGGCTGGTAGACCGGCTGTTGCTGGTAGACGTACTGAATCGGATAGCTAACGCCGCTGTAGACAGCAGGAGTGACCGGAGCCGAGTTCACGAGATTGTTGTTATTGACGTTGTTATTGTTGTTCGTGTTCACGATGTTAATCGGCTGACCACCACCCTGTTGCTGCTGCTGTTGCTGCTGTTGCTGCTGTTGCTGGACCGGGCGCTGCGGAGCGGGAGCTTGGTAGCTCGGATACGAAGGGGCGTACGAAGTGCTCGGAGCGCGGAACGAGAACGGCTGCTGGCTGTAGCTCGGCTGCGAGTAGCTCGGAGAAGAGTACGAGCGCTCCGAATACGCTACGCCGTCGTCATACACGTAATCTTCGAAGTCATCGTAAGCGAAGTTCGAGTAGCCAGCGTCGGGGTAGTCGAAGTTCGTGTAGCCGGCATCCGGATAGGAGAAGTTGGTGTAGCCAGCGTCGGGGTAGTCGAAGTTCGTGTAGCCGGCATCCGGATAGGAGAAGTTGGTGTAGCCAGCGTCGGGGTAGTCGAAGTTCGTGTAGCCGGCATCCGGATAGGAGAAGTTGGTGTAGCCAGCGTCGGGGTAGCTGAATTCGGTATAGCCCGGGCTGCCATCGCTGCCGACGGAATAATCCGTATAACCGGCATTTTCGTTGAACTGCGCATGCGCAAGGGTCGGAAGAACAAGGCTACCAAATGCAAAAACGCCGACGATAGCAAGAAGCATTGTCGGAGCAATATGATTTTCCAAGGTGATGTGATTCATAGGTTACGTTAACTCTTGCACTGCTAATATCCTGTTAATAATCGGCATTATACTTATATTTTTTTCCTTGTCAAGTAATCGGATAGAGGGCGCGGAGGGGGTGCCTTTTTGCCAATCCCCCTCCACTCCGGCAGCATTATCGCGTCAATCGCACACCAGATGCTTGCAGGTGCGCCCCACGATGGCTGCGCGTTTGCAGAATCGCGGATTCCGGGTTTCCGCTAACCGCATGCGGTCGCATTTGAATATCGCGGCACGCTTAAGCGGAAGATTGCGGCAGATTTCCGCGAACGGCGGATAGCCGCGGATCTGCTGCCCCGACGGCAAAAACACCACGCCGTTTTTGTCGGCAACCGCTACGGGCGGATGCTCGAGACCGTCACGCGCGACGCAACCAGTACTCAGACGCAACGGCTGGCCGGGCTGTAGTGCGATTTGCGGATTCTGCTCTGCGATTGCTGCTCCCGAATTCGGAGCGAGAATCGCTACGATGGAAAAGACCAGTCTAAGCTTCGTCATGGCTTACTCCTTCGCCCCTCGGGCTGTGTACCCCACGCTGTGTGAGGCTATCGTGAAAGCCTGGCTAGATACCCTACTACCGGATATCCAATCAGGCAATAACGAAAACATTGGCGGGAGAGGACGAGGGTCACCCCATCCTCTCCGCCAATTCGAGCTATGCTGAACCGCTCAGTACGGCCATCAGACAAAGCTCAGTTGCGCACCCACTTGTTTTCGCAGCGGGTTGCACCCCACGCGCAATCGCCAACGCCCGGGACTGCCTGCTGCAGATGCCAGCCCTGCTTAGCGGCTTGGGTCTGCACGCTGGCATTAGGCAGAAGGCCGCCGGTGACGATGTACGGCCCATTGCCCTTCTTCTCACTCTCGGCCGCATCCTTCGCGGGCACCGGAGCCGCCGCCGGAGCCTTCGCGGGCGCCGGGACGTTGGTCACCGGAGGCGGAGCGCCGGCCAGGGTGTCCGACTGTTTCTGCACCGGGTTCGTGTAGATGAACACGGCGAGCAGCAGGACGGCGGCAGCGGCGGCGGCATAAGGCCACCGCACGTCGAAACGCTTTGCCGGCGGCTCGGGCTTCGGATCCTGCGCAATGTGCGCCGGCTCCGCATCCTTGAGCGGCGTGGCGTCCTTGATGCCGGCAGCGACAGCCGCTTTGATACGGTCGTCGATGGTCGGCTTCGAGTCTTTCTTGGACGGCTTCGGGGTCGTTTTCTTCGGGGTCGTTGCCATGGTGCCCTCCTAGGGCTGGTTGGCTGGGTTGAAGTTCTTCAAAGAGCGCGTCCCACCTGGGACAACGCCCTAGGTGGCTGACTTGTTAGCATTATATCACCAGCAACGTGATTGTCAAGCCCTTTTCTGGGCTCAACAGAGGCCTTATTTCGCAAATGTAACTGCGTGGCCTGATTCGACGGCATAGCCGACTTCTACAGGATGCCCGACGGACACGGCATGTCCCACACTTACCGCACGGCCTGCGGATGCCGCGCGGCCAACGGAGACGGCGTGACCGATATTCACTGCATGGCCCACCTCTACCCCCTGCCCGACGCTCACGAGTGCAAAAAGTTTTCCCGGTCCGAAGAGGTCCACGGCATGCGCGATATCAACGATATGCCCGACTTCTACGGGGTGCGCGACATCAACGACACGGCCGACGTCCACCGGATATCCGACAGGGACGGGATAAGCTACGTTTACGATATGGCCCACATAGACGGGATGCGCCACGTTCACTCCATATCCGACGCCGATGGGATAACCGACCTTCACTCCGTAGCCGACGCCGATGGGATAGCCAGTGGAAGCGCCGTAGCCGGTAGACGCGGGGTAGCCGACACCGGTCGGATAGCCGGCTGTCGTCGGATAGCCGAGAGGTACCGCATAGCCGTACACGTCGTGCTCAGGCGGGTCGGTGATGGCAGCGTATGCGAACCCCGCCACAGGCGGGGCGAGCGGCGCGAAGCCGGCGCAGATAACGAGCGCAAGTATTACAAGCCCTTTTTTCATAGGATATCGGTGCTTGCAATGCCAACGAAATCCGCTTCGACGACGAAGCGCGCGCTTTTACCCGTGAGAATGTCGCAGGTCGTGAGCGTGAGCTTCGTACCCTGTGCCGCCGAGAGGTCAATGACGGTCTCTACATCTACCGAGCGCACAGAGGTGACCGAGTAGAGATACTCAACGCCACCTCCTTCGACCGAAATTGAATCGCCCGGCTTCAGCTCCGAGATGCGGTTGAACACTTTGTACATCGGGTTGCGGACGACGCGGTAGGTGGACGAGTGCCCGAATATAAGCATGTTGCCGGGCACGCCGAGCTTTGCCGAATCCACGTAGCGTGTAGGGCTCTTCAATATGGAGAGGGCGAGGGCGTCTATATCGCGCGTGTCAGGATTTTGGATAACCGCGTCGAGCCCTATCGCGGCACTCTTGATGCGCTCCGGAAGAATGCCTTGCGGTGCCGCGGGAGATTCTCCTGTCGTTTTGTACAGTTCGCTCAGTTGCGGAAGGTCTGAGAGCGCGACCGCCCCACGCGGGCTTTCGGTCTGCGGAGGAATGCCGTCAATGTAGGACGGAACGAAGCCGATAGAGTCTGCGGCGCTCAGCGTGGTGAAAAAAATCATAACTACCGCGGCGAGAAAGACGCGCTTCGGAGGCTTATTGCTCTGTGCTTGCGTATCCATACGGAATTCTTAACACCGGATACGATACACCACAAATGCCTGTTTGTCAAATACCTCCTCTCGCACCTACTTGACAAACTACTCGATATATGTAAATATATCGCCCATGGCAGACACAACGACCACGAAGACAAGTGACACTCATGTAGTCACGACGCATACCCACGGGGAGCCGAAGGAGAGTTTGATATCAAATACGCTCGCTATTGTGGGCTTCATTATCGTCGTCGCTATCGTGCTGTGGGGACTCCTCCACCTCGCTTCCTTGGGCCAACCGTGGTTCTCTTCCCTCTTTGAATCTTTTGCGACTACTCCCGCCACTCAGCCCACCGTCATCCGTCCCTCGAATCCGCTAAACGCGGGTACGCTCGCTGTGAAGCAGACGGCTACCTCGACGCCGGCAGCAAAGCCCGCTTTGCGTCCCGTAGCACCCGTGGTACAAACCGGACCCGCGGACCTTTCGGTGAAAATACTTTCCGTCGAATCCGACGGCGTAGGCGGCGGCGTTGCCACATTCGATATCGGTAACGAAGGTCAGAGTTCCACCGGTGTCTACACCTTCACGGCACAGCTGCCGACCGCCGACGGGCGTACCTATAGTTCTACGGTACAAAGCTCACTTCTCCCCGGGGACCACATTGTGAACACGCTGCGCTTCTCGCAAGCCGTCTCCGGTATCTTCAGCGTCACCGTCACCCCGGGAACGAAAAACGAAGCGCGCACCGATAACAACTACGCATCCCGCCAAGTCTCGATGCCGTACATCGATTACAATTACAACCCACAGCCGTACTCGCAGTATCAGTACGGTTTCTAATGCAAATTCAAACCGCCCCGGGTTTCACCGGGGCGGTTTTTTTATATATCCAACGTAGCTTCCTTCGCGTGGCTTTGGATGAAAGACTTTCTCGCCGGGACGTCGGTGCCCATGAGCATGTCGAATACCATATCGGCCTCCTGTGCGTCTTCAATGCCCACCTGCAGAAGAATACGTCGCGCCGGATCCATCGTGGTCTCCCACAACTCTTCGGAGTTCATTTCGCCGAGACCCTTGTAGCGTTGTACCGAAACTCTCAAGTTCTTAGTTTTTAGTTTTGAGTTGTTAGTTTCATTCTCCTTAGCCCCCTCTTCGCTATCAACTACCAACTCACTACTGTCAACTTCCTCCAGCGGCAAGTCTTTACCGACGAGCTTGATGCGCTCTTCGTCGGAATATGCGTAATGAATCTCTTTCCCCTTGCGCACCTTGAAAAGCGGCGGCTGTGCGATGTAGAGGAATCCGCCGTCTACGACGGGCTTGAAGTGGCGGAAGAAGAGCGTCAGCAGAAGCGTGCGGATGTGCGCCCCGTCCACGTCGGCATCTGTCGCGATAATTATCTTGTGATAGCGCAATTTGGTGACGTCGAAGATGTCGCCTATCGCGGTGCCAAGCGCCACCACAAGATTGCGTATTTGCTCCGAAGCGAGCATTTTGTCGATGCGAGCGCGCTCGATGTTGAGAATCTTCCCACGCAACGGAAGTACCGCCTGAATGCGGCGGTCGCGGCCCATTTTGGCGGTACCACCTGCCGAATCTCCCTCGACGATGAACAGTTCGGATTCGGAAGCATCTTTGGTCTGACAATCGGCAAGTTTGCCCGGCAGTGTCATACCGTCCAGAGCACCTTTGCGCATAATGCTGTCCTTGGCGGCCTTTGCGGCTTTGCGCGCCTTCATGGCGAGCGTGATTTTCCCGAATATCGCACGCGCCTCTTCCGGATGCTCCTCGAGGAACGCGTTGAAGGCTTCTCCGAAAACCGCCTCAGTCGCGCCACGAGCTTCCACAGAGCCGAGTTTGCCCTTGGTCTGACCTTCGAATTGTATCTCTCGTAATTTCACTGACACGACTGCCGTAAGTCCTTCCAGCGCGTCGTCACCGGTGAAGTTGTCGCTCTCTTTTCCTCCGGAGGAGGATCCGCCTTTGGCGGAGCCGTTTCCATTATGGGAGTTCAACGTGCGCGTGAGCGCTGTCTTGAATCCGGTGATGTGCGTACCGCCTTCGGCGTTGTAGATGTTGTTGGCGAATGCGGAGATGCGCGAGGTGATGTCGTCGACATACTGCAATGCGACTTCTACGTGCACGCCATCCTGTTCCTTCTCGACATAAAAGACAGTCTTGTGGACGGTCTCGAGGTGATGATTCTGGAATGAGACGAGACTGCGCAAGCCACCCTCGAAGTAAAATGTAACGGACGGTGCGTCGAGCCCGAGCTCGCGCAGATAAAATACTTCTTCATCTTTTACTCCGCCAGCCGGCGGACTCACTTTGCCCTCGGCCGTAGCCCCACGGGCGCGGCGCAAGTCGAGTATCGAGACGCGGAGCCCTTTGACCAAATACGCCTGTTGGCGCATGTGGGAGACGATGGTGTCCCAGTTCAATTCCCTGTCGGGGAATATGGAGCCGTCGGATTGGAAAGTGATGATGGTGCCGTGCAATTTTGAGGTGCCGATTTTCTTGGTCTTCCCGACCGGTTTGCCGCCGTTCTTATATTCCTGGACATACTGCCCGCCGTCGCGGTGCACCTCCGCGCGCAGGTGTGTTGATAGTGCGTTCACCACGGAGACTCCGACGCCGTGCAGGCCGCCCGAAACTTTGTATCCTTCACCGCCGAATTTCCCTCCGGCGTGGAGCATCGTCATGACCGTCTCAAGTGTCGAGACTTTGGTCTTGGGATGTATCTCTACCGGGATGCCGCGGCCGTTGTCGGCGACGCGCACGCGATTGTCCGGCAAAAGAGCAATCTCGACATCATTGGCGAAATCGCCCATCGCTTCGTCGCGTGAGTTGTCGAAGACTTCCCAGATGAGATGGTGGAGGCCCGAGGTACCAGTGGTACCGATGTACATGCCCGGCCTTCGGCGCACCGCTTCCAATCCCTCGAGGACGGTAATGTCAGAGGCTCCATAGGAGCCTGTTTTTGCCGCCTTTTCGGGGGCCTTTTTTGCCTTCTTTTCAGCCATATTTAGTGGATTCATTGTATCAAAAAACAATACCTTTGCATAGCCCCAAAAGGTGTATATAGTGCGCACGGGCTCCCAGTTCTGAGGCGCCCATTTCGACTGCTCAGGAGCAAAAGATGCGGAAAGTTCTGCAGAAGATACCTGTGTTCGCCTGGGTATTGTCCCTGGCAGCCACCCTGATGACTGGCGTCTGGTTCGGCCTTCCAACCATTGCGCGCAACGTTAAAGTCGACTGCACGGTCAGCGCGAGCGGCGAGACCGCCCACTGCTTAAGGACCAAGGTGGTTTGGCTGACGGTTCTGCAAAAGAAGGGCGCTCGGCAAAACCTCGCGCCGGACGACGTTGTATCCTGCGAATGGTCGGTAATTCCCATGGGATACACGCTGTATCCGATGAGTGACGAACCCGAATCTTGCGATTCGGAAACGAAATGGAAGGCCCAGGGCATGTCCCTGGGCTTTCACTATCTAACTTCCCACCCCTTTCCTTTCACCGCCGCGTACACCTTTTCCATGACAGCGTTCACTTCCGCATCGGTAAGCGTCTTTTCAAATGATTGGAATACGAGGCGAAATGCGAGCGAGGTTTTGTCGCCCTTTTTGAATTCATCGAATTTCTCGCTTCGGAGTAAAAGCTGCCCCGCTTGCGCGCGAATGACCAAGAGTACTGCGTCCGGCTCCGTCCCCGCGGGTGTCCAGAGCGCGATATCGCGCACGATGAACGGATAGCGGGAGAAAGGCTGGTAACGCTCGGTATTCGATATCGGCAGTTCCTCGTACCCACGAGGCGTCGCCTCGTGGGTTTCGAGGGCAAATTCACGCACGCCGGAGGTATCAGCAGTGCCAAGCATTACCGTCTCTAGCCCGCCTTTCCATACCGTGCCGATTTCGAAGAGTTTAACCTCATTGAGTCCAAGCAGGTCTTTGTTGCGGATATTTTTTTCAAGCGCACTTTCCAGACCGTCGGTCAGATTGGCGCGCAGATACGGGCGTACACCGTCCACTTTGTTGGCGACCATGCGCTCGCCTTTTTCGGCAAATACGGATGTGAAGACCTCCGAATATCCCTTCGCAACGAGCTCCTGGCGCTTTTGTTCTGCAGCGTAGAAGTTCGCATTGATTCCCGGCCTGTTTGGAAATGCGGGGAGTCCCGTCGCCGGTATTTTGTCGTAACCCACGATGCGCGCGACTTCCTCGATAAGGTCTTCGGGAATCACGAGGTCGAGGCGTTTAAATGGTACCGTCACGGTAAACGAATCGCCCTTTTTCTCAAAGGGCAAATCGAGTCGAGTGAAGGCGTCGGCGATGTCTGATTCCGCAAGCTTCGTACCAAGCACCGCATTTACCTTTTCGAGTGAAACGGAAACCGTTTTTCTCTCTTGCGGCTTCGGGTATTCGTCAACGAACCCCTGCACCTCTCCACCGGCAACCTGCACGATAAGGTCGACCGCCGCTTTGAGGCCGTAGGACGCAAGCTCGGGCGAGATAACTTGCTGAAAGCGGTCCGAGGCGTCGGTGCGTAGCTTCAGCACCTGCGATGTCCTCCGGATGGTGACGCCGTCCCAATTCGCCGCTTCGAGAACAATGGCGGTGGTGGCTTCATCTATGCCGGTCGGCTTCCCTCCTTTGATGCCTGCGATGCTTACCGCTTCGCCCGTATTCCCGTCGGTAATGACGAGCATGGATTCTGACAATATGTACTCCTTATCGTCCAACCCAATCATTTTTTCCTTCGCTTTTGCATTACGGACAACAATTTTCCATTTTTCATTTTTCATTTTCAATTTGGAGGCATCAAACGCATGGAGCGGCTGGCCGACGTTGAACATTATGTAATTCGTCGCGTCCACGACGTTGTTGATACTTTTCTGGCCGACACTCTCAAGCGCCGTGCGCAGCCACTCCGGCGAGGCCCCTACCTTGACTCCTGTGATATATGCGGCGGCGAAGCGCGGGCAGAGCTGCGAATTTTCTACAGTGACTTTGAGTGCATCTGTTTTCGGCTCAAGAATCAAGGGCGCTGCACCACCGTAATTTACCTTCATCGGCATTTTGAGAACTGCTGAAAGCTCTCTCGCGATGCCGCGATGCGAAAGGCAATCATGCCCGCGATTAGGCGTCACTTTCACATCCAGCACATCATTTTCGACGCTTTCTATCTCGAACGCGTGGAAGGTAAGCGCGTCGCCAAGCGCCGCGGCATCCGGCAGCGGTTTCTCAAAATAACTCTGGAGCCATTCGCGCGAGATTTTCATACTTATTTTGTTGCGATTTCTTTACACTGAAAGAGCCCGCTCGCGATGCCCAGGAGTGCCAACATAAGTTGTCCGCGTCCTCGAGTGTTTGTCACAAGGTCGCTTTTTTGCTCTTCGCCTATTAAATCGCCGTGCATCGAATATTTAGAAACGAACGGTGCTATACCGGTTGGGTATCCTACACGATACGACCTAGAAAAATACTCCCGACAATAGGTAATGTTTGAAGCACTTACATTGGATATCTTTCGAGTTTCATAGGCATCTCGTACGATTATCGGTACGTCTTGGATCGAGCGAGGTGTAGACATGTAGACATAGAGGTTGGTCGAAGCGAATAACGCTACGACTGCCAGCAGTCCGAATCCGATTTTTCTTAGGAGCGACATATCAAAATTGATTGATGAAGCGGAGGTCAGCGGAGTGCATGAGGCGGATGTCGTCGATGCCCCACTTCAACATGGCGAGACGGTCGATACCGAACCCAAACGCAAATCCCTGATACTTTTCGAGGTCGACTCCCGTATTTTTGAGCACATTCGGATGCACCATGCCGGCGCCGCCCATTTCCATCCACTTGTCTCGGAGCTTCTCCGGGATGTGCGCACCTGATACGCGCATGTCCACTTCGACCGACGGTTCGGTGAATGGGAAGAAGCTCGGACGGAACCTCACCTCCACCGACGTCCCTCCATATATGCCGCGAAAGAACGCTTGCAGCGTGTCTTTCAGATTAGCCATTGTTACGTCCCTGTCGATGGCAAGTGCCTCGATCTGAAAGAATTCGGATTCATGCCCCATGTCGCTCGATTCGTTACGAAATACTTTACCTAGCGAAACAACCCGATATGGCGGAGGTACTCCTTTTTTCATCTGTGATTCCATATAGCGAGTCTGGACATTTGAAGTGTGGGTGCGTAACACGTTGCCTTGTTCGCCTTTGATAAAGAAAGTGTCTTGCATGTCCCTAGAGGGGTGATCTTTCGGGAAATTGAGCATGTCGAAGTTGTATCGCTCACTCTCCAAAAGTGGTCCCTCAGCAAACGAAAAACCCATGTCGAAAAAGATGCGGTTTGCCTCACGGATGAGGGACGATATGGGATGGATACTACCGGGCTTCATAGCGGCAGTATATCGCACTAGAGTCCCGTTATCTCGTACAAAGCGGTGCCGTCTTTTACGATGAGGTGCCCGTCTACGATGCGAAAATCGGCGCCCCGCACGGGATAGAGCGGTACGGTGAGCGGCTCGGGACGTATATCTATTTCGCTTAAGAAAACGCCGCCCTCTTTTGTCGCATAGACGACGCCTCCCCTGAAGAATTCCGCTCTGGCCGTATTCTGTTGACCACTTTCGACGGGTATCAGCGCGACACAAACCGACGGGCTCGGGCAATAACGGCTTGGCGGGACAATCCCTGCATCCGTCCAGCGTACGAGGACATTGCCGTCATCGACGGAGAGTCCTTCGCTCTCGGGATTGTGTAGAGCGACGACCGGCGTCGAAGTCGCCGCCTTCTTCGGAGGTAGGAACGCCGTGCGATACGATTCGTACGTCGCATGCGGCGTCGTCGTCGTTGACGTGGGAGCCTTTGCGCTGTCAACGAGCGGTGCGGGGACGATGCTCATGGGCACCAAAAACGCCTGCGCGTCGGTCACGAGCTCCTGTTCGACGGTGAGGGTCCTTCGCCACTCACGATCACCCTCACGCAACACAACGACCTGATGTTTCCCGGGAGCCAGATTGTCCACATAAAAATTGTGCCGCAGAAAACCGGACGTGCCGACCTCCTCCCCGTCCAATGAGACGATGGCACCCCCCTCGGCAACTGTGATGATGACACTCCCCGTGCGCACGAATCCTGCCCCGCTCTTAAAGCGGTAGCCGTTGGCGTATAGCAACACGACAGGCAAGCAGAGGATAAAGACCGATATGAGCCCGTACAGGTAGAGCCGGCGCTTTAGCTTCGAGAGCGGTTGCATTCGGGCAAGTATACCCCCACACCAACTTTTTTGGAAAAAGTTGGTGTGGGGGCAGGCCCCCTCAGGCAACGTCAGGTGCCGATATTTTTCGGGTCTTTGGCGTCACCCAGAATCCCAAATAGCGCCCCAGCATGAGGCGTATTTGCGCATCGAGGCCCGGTATCGCGCTGAAGATGACCATCGTGAGCGGGACCAACATCCATTGCAGAAAATGCATAAGGCTGTGGAAGCGGGATTTCTCGCGCGGGCGCTCAGGCACCAACTGCATTGCTATCGCAGCGGATACGATGAGCCCGAAAAGCGAAGCCGTTAAAAAGCCTTTCGCAACGAGCGGCAGATTATATGAAAGGACGGTTGCGTTGAAGGCACGTCCGCCGACGATGAGCGGCATCCACCCCACGGCAAAAAGCACGAGCGGGTTGGTCGTCAGAGACCAAAAGCCCTCAATTTGTACGAACGCCGCGCGCAATTTCTTCCCGAACGGTATGCGTGGATTTTTGAGGAACGCAAAAAGAATATATGGGATATTTTCCGCGCCATATGTCCACCGCCGGTGCTGGAGGTAAATATTTCTTGCGGTTCCCCACAAATTCGGCGCGACGTTCGCGTCCATGGAAACGGGGTACGCCATCGGAACGACGTCGTAATCGCCGTCGAACCGTACGAAAAGATTCCAGAAGATACGTGAATCTTCCGAGACGACATTTTTTTGCCAGTATCCTACTTCGCGAAGAGGCTTGAAAGGCACCGCGTGCGAGGAAAAGGTCGCGAGCCGCTCCGGCCGCTCCTGCTGTATCATCTGCCAGAACGAGCTCGAATACGCGATGACGCGGGAGAGCATGGGGGCGTCCCAGATGTTGTTGTTGTAGAGGGGTATCGGTTGGAACGATGTCCTCTCGGGCCTCTCCGATGTCAAGAAGTGCCAGGTGAGACAACTGAAGTACTGCGGGTAGACGACCGTATCAATATCAAATGCCGAAACAAGCGTTTTTTCATACGGGATATTTTGTGCGTCCAAAATTCTGACGCGCGCCTCCTCGGCCGCGTACGAAATGTTGGAGCCTTTCCCGGGTATCTCGCCGGTCACGTTCGCCGGATGCTCGGTCACGATGAAGGCCCCGAACTTGTCTCCGAAATCCTTCGCGACACGGTCGGCAACGGCCCGTTGTTCCTTCCCCGCCCTCTCTTCCGCCGCGATGACGACCGCGATACGCTTGTGGTCCCAGCTGGAGCGTAAAAGGGCCCGCACGCTCTCAGCGACGACTTCGTATCCCTCCGTATAGAACGGGAAGATGACGAGGTGGAGAACGTCTCCGTGCGAGATATTTTTCAGGCGGTCATTCCAATCAATGCCCAGATTATGCCGGACTCGCTTGAAGTTGTGCCTCAAATGTACCGATAGATAGACGGTCTTCAAGAGCCAGTAGATGGAAAATATAATCGTGAGATACGCAGCCCAGACAGGTACGAGGAATGAAAGAGCGACGAAAAGGAGAAGCGTCCCGATAGAGAGAAGTCCGGGCAGCATTTCAAAGAAACGGTAGATGACGCGGTCGCGACCCGTAAGCTCGTTCGCACGGCCTACGTGTAAGTACCAGTACTCTTTTGGGAGATTCATACGCGTTGCCACTGTAACCCATCAAGCCACCATTTACAATTTACTATTTTTGTATTCCCATTTCAGTATGTGACGCGCATATTGCTTTTCCAACTTCAGATATTCATCTTTTAAAATGACTTCGAGCCGAATATTTGGGTAATGCATCCGGAACTTCTCGTCACGTATCTTTGAATATGTCCACCAAAAATTCTTAACCTCAATGTACGTGTCAGTTTCCGGGAGGAAAAAGTCTGGGGTATACATTTGCCCGCCGATATTGAATGACTTAGGGGCGTATTCCCAGCGAATTCTCAAATAAGTATAGAGACGAGCCATGTTCGCCTCCCATCTGCTGTAAAAGTTGATGGTGGAACTGATATCTTTTCTGATGCCATTTTTACCTTTTGAGGCTTTTGGAGACGTAGGTTGGCCACCTATTACGGCCATCGCACACTGATTACTGCAAAATCTTCTCTTTCTCCATCGCTCTATAAAGAACTTCTTATTGCAAGCAGGACTAATACAAGTCACTTCGATACGAGGCACAAGTATCGTTCCCTTTCGCGGATTAGGACGACCCCTCAAACTTGCGGCAATTTTCTGCTTCGTCTTGAGGCTCCTTGTCCCACGTCGGGCATTTGCGACACATGCCGCACAGCTTTGCGAACAATACTGCTTTGGATTATATGCGGCGACTGTAAAAACGACTCCACAACTAGGGCGTGAGCACACTCTGGTTTCAGTCTTGTACTTGAAGGTCAGGTATCGCTTTTGCCAAGCCGTTTTTGCAATTCGACTTTGTTTTTCCCTATATTCTTGCTTGGAATGATAGGTAAGGTCCACGTACCTATTTTAACAGAATTTTCAGTCTCATTTTTATAAAGCCGGAGAGAGGAATCGGACCTCCGTCAGCCGATTACAAATCGGACGCTCTGCCATTGAGCTACTCCGGCGTGCGTCCACTATAGCTGACTCGTCGTATTGTTGCCACCCGATTCATTCGAACCGTTACCGCTTTTATGCTCCGCGACCTTTTTCAGAAATTCGGAACGCGTATCACGCTTCTCAAAACGGTGTTTGTAAGACACGACATCCGCAAGGCGGTGGGCATACCCCTCTGCCGTGCGCGCGAACGCCGCAAACCCTAACGCGAGCTGATGAACCGCGATGCGGGATACACGCAAAGCTTCCGGCGGGAGCTTCGCCACATCCACCCGCGCAGCGTCCATAAGTTCTTTGAGCTGCTGCGCGCGCATATCCAGCTTCTCGCGCCACACCGGGAGCAATACCCGCTCACTCCGCAGCTCCCAGTACTTCCCGGCAAACAAAGCGACGATGCAAAAAAGTGACAGCAAGAATATGCCTATAGAGATGGTCATATGCTATTTGACGGAAAGACGTTCGAAGCGCACGACCTCGATCTTCTCGCCGAATTTCTGTACCGCCGATTCGATAAGTTGGCGGACTGTGATGCTTGGGTCTTTCACGAACGGCTGTTCGAGGAGCACGCGGTCGCGCAGGTAGCTGTCGACTTTGCCTTCGATAGCCTTCGCGCGCGCCGCCTCCGGGACCTTGGCGGCTTCTTCGGCGAACACTTCGCGCGCCGCTTTCAGATCCGCCTCCTTTACGGAATCACGCGAAATGAACTGCGGGCCCATGGCGGCGATGTGCATAGCGATGCTGTAAGCGAGCTTGGAGAATTCTTCGTTCTTTGAGACGAAGTCGGTCTCGCACGCGAGCACGAGGGCTGCAACGACCGACCCGCCTGCGTGAGTGTAAGCGGCCGCTATACCCGCGCCGAGCGCGCGGTCGGACTTCTTGGATGCAATGGCAGAACTTACCTTGCGCAAGATAACCTTTGCCTTTTCGACGTCACCGCCCGCTTCTTCGAGGGCCCTCTTGCACTGCATGATAGAAACACCGGTCTGGTCGCGGAGCGCTTTTATTTCATCTGTTGTTGCCATATAAAAAACTTCTGCGTAATTATACCCCGTGAGATAAAAAAGTCCGAATACTACGACCAATTTCAAAAATAATTATCTCATGGGGTATACCGTATAAATCCCGGAGAGGAGTTATTTTCCTTCTTCCGTCTTCACGTTCGCAGCACTCTTCGCTGCGGCTGCCACTGACTTCCCTTCCTTATGGGCCTCACCGATTGCGCCGGCGACGAGTGCGATGGAGCGCACGGATGTATCGTTGCCCGGTACCGGATACTGCACGAGCGAGAAATCGCAATCGGAGCTCGAGAGGCCGATGACGGGGATTTTGAGCTGATTGGCCTCAAGAACAGCCGTGTTCTCGTGACGCGTATCCACGATGAAGAGTGCCGCGGGCAGGTCGGTCATCTTTACGAGCCCGCCGAAGCGACCCAAGAGCTCGGTAATCTCGCGGTCTATCATGAGACGCTCGCGCTTCGTGTATTTCTCCAGCGCACCGCTTGCCCGCTCGCTCATAAGCTGTTCGAGGCGGTCGATGCGTTTGCGGATATTCTTGAAATTGGTGAGTGTGCCTCCTATCCAGCGGCCTGCGACATACGGAGCGCCCACAAGCTCTGCGGCATCTTTTACGATGCCTGTTGCTTCGTGCTTGCCGCCGACGAAGAGGACCTGCTTACCCGCTGCCGTGACAGATGCGGCAAATGCGCACGCCGCATCGAGGCGCACGGTCGTCACCTCAAGGTCGAAAATATCGGTGCGGTCCTTGGTAGTGAAAAGGTACGGGCTCGCAGTTGGGTGACGGCGTGCGCGCACATAACCGAAATGCGCGCCTGCGTCAAAAAGGGTCTTGATATCGGTCGTAGACATGTGCGGAGGATACTAACAAAAACGAGCGCTTGAGGCAAGCGGTCCTATGACTTCTATAAATATATAAAGAGCCGACCAGATCGCGAAGATCTGGCCGGAGCCCTTCATGTAGCTGCCCGAGCTACTTGTAAGAGGGCGGTTCGTAATGCGGTTCCTTGTATTTGACCGGTCCGACGGTGCCTGGGACCGGTTTATTGACCCCGCTCATTGGGGAATACAGGACCCCTTCGCGCCAGATATAGCCGGCGCGGGGAACCATAATCGCGTACTCGTCGCCGGGCTCCAGGTCGTACTCGCTGAACGAGCTTATTGCGACGCCGGACTTGGCAAGCATTCTGCACAAATCCAAGAGCGCTTTGGTCGGCTTCCTCTTCCGGATGTAGTTCCTGATGTCGCCGACATCGATCAGCATGCTGCAGTCGAAGTCTCGTCTGCCATTCGGCTCGAGACCCAAGTACAGGAACGGCCTCGCGGCCTTGGACGGGTCGCGAACTTTCGGGTTGTCGCAGTCATCGTCACCGAGTATAGCGAATGAATCAATCCTATCGTGTGAAGGCGTTGCTCAGTCCTCTCGAAAGTTGCCTATTTAGCGGTTGCTATTTACCAGTCAAACGGTATCACGCTCTTGACTGAGTGTCAAGTGCAGGTCACTCTCCTATCGCCCGGTCACAGGTAGAAAAACTTTACACAGCTTCTGCGTCGCCGCTTTCGGCTTTATGGAGAGCTTCCAGTATCGGCTCGATAGCGCCACCCATTATCTTCGGCACGTTGGACCACGATTCTTTGATGCGGTGGTCGGTCACGCGGTCTTGGGGAAAATTGTAGGTACGGATTTTTTCGGAGCGGTCACCGGTGCCCACCTGCGCTTTGCGGTCTGCCGCACGTTCGCGGTCGGCGGCTTCATCCTGCATCTGTTGCAACCTGCTTATGAGGAGCGTCATCGCCTTTTCTTTGTTCTGCGCTTGCGAGCGCTCAGACGTGCACTTCACATCAAGACCGGTCGGCTTGTGTACGATGCGCACCGCCGTCTCTACTTTGTTGACGTTCTGCCCGCCTGCGCCGCCGGAGCGACTGGTCTCAATTTCGAGGTCGGACGGGTTTATCTCTATCTTCGTGCGTTTGTATATCGGGAGAATCGCCACGGACGCTGTAGAGGTGTGCGTGCGCCCTGCCTTTTCGGTCATCGGTACGCGCTGTACGCGATGCACCCCGGTCTCATACCGGAGTTTGCGGTAACAATCAGCGCCCTTTATCTCGAACTGCGCCTCTTTGTACCCGCCGAGCGAATTCCTCGATTCGTCGAGTGCTTTAAACTTCCACCCCTCCGTCTCGGCGTATTTCAAATACATGGCCGCGAGTTCTTCGGCGAAAAGCGCCGCTTCATCACCGCCGACTCCGGCGCGCACTTCGACGACTACCTCGTTGGGCCATTCGCGCTCGTTGTCATTTCCGACGATAGACTCTATTTGCTTCATCAGCACGTCTTTTTGGCTTTCTATGTCGTGCAACTCTTTCTCGGCGAGCTCTTTCATCGCAGGGTCAACTTCGATGAGCTCAACCGCATCTTTCTCCGCTTGAGAGAGCCTCTTCCATTCGGCAACAAGGTAGGCCACACGATGGTCGCTCGCGTAATCTTCGAGGTTTATGTGTTTTTCGTTCGTCATGTATGCATAATAGCGCGCTCCCCACACCACTTTTGGGATTGGAGGACCAAAAAGTGGGGAGGGGCTGCGGGCAGGGACGTTATTTGGCTGTTTCCTTTTTCCTCGCCGCCGAAGCTGCTTTCTTTGTTTTTGCTGTAGCTGCCCTTGTCTTGAACTTCTCCACGCGTCCTGCGGTATCAATAGTTTTCGCAGTGCCGGTGTAGAAAGGATGTGAGGCGCTTGAGATTTCTACCTGAACAACGGGGCGCTCCTTACCGTCGTCCCACTTGTCGGTCTTCGTCGTTTCAATGGTCGAACCAATGAGAAAACGCTTCCCCGAGGTGGAATCCTCGAAGATGACCATTCGATAGGTATCGGGGTGAATGTCTTTTTTCATGCTTGGCCCGTCCGGAGCTTTATGCGAAGGAGGGTCGGATGACTATACTCAAAAGACGGCGCAAACGCAAGGTATCGCCCCGCTATCCTACTTTGATTCCAATATATCTATCTCAGCCTGAATTTTATCCGCGAGTTGCATTACGCTATCGCCATAAAAAGCAAACCGCGGGTTGTTCCAATTGCCGCCGGCAAAGTATCGCAGAGCGGCGCGGCGCTCGGCCGTTTTCGTACCTCCGCCCCCTCCGTTGTCTTCCATGAGAAGTCCGGTCGCTAAGATGGCAGTCTGTGCGTTCCACGGGTCCGGGAAATCAACGCCGGTCTGCGACGAAAGCCGCGACTTGTAGAGCATCCACGTAGAAGGAATGAATTGCGACGGACCCATCGCCCCGCCGTATCCTGTCGACTGAGGACAGGAAACTTGCGTCGTCGTCCAGTCGAGTCCGAGCGTCTCGGTGATTGTGCGGAAGGGTTGCGTATCATTTTTCGGATTCATGACTTTCGCGAACGCCTTTCCCGTGTTCTTACCGACCCCCGCACCGGTCGCGAGGTCGCGCACATAGCACGAGCCGGTATTCTCCCCCAGGTTGGACTCCTGCGTAAGGATGGCAAGAATGAGTGCGGCACGCACGCCCGTCTGGCTTGCGGCCTTCTTCGCATAGTCGTACGCGGTACCGAACGGAATGGCGCCGGTGTCGCGCAGGCCGAAGAGCGCGGCGCGTATGGCGGCCGCTTGTTTTTTCTTGTCTGCGATTATCTGCTGATATGTCTTCTCCTGACCCTTGGTGGCCGAGAGGATGGCCTGCTTCTCTTTTTCGTCGTTCAGCACCGCCTGCTTCGCAAGCACCTGTACCTGTCGCACCTTTTGTGCCTCGTCCTCTTTTTCTTCGAGTGCCGCTTTGTGGCCTGATAGGTCTTCGCGCAAAGCGGCCATCTCGATAAAAGATTCTCCGAGCGCCCGCTGAATGGATTGAAAATCGTCTATATCCTGGAAAAACTTCTCGAGGCTCTCGCCGAGTGCCATTTGTACAAGTGACAGATCGTCTATCTCCCGCGTACGCCTCAGAAGCTGGGCGAGCGACGCCTCACTCCGTGCCACCTTTGCATCCACCTGAACGATGGATTGCTGCTTCTCAATAATATTCCCCTTGAGCTGCGTCAGTGTGGTGTCGCTCTTCTTTATTTGGAGCTGCGCAATCCGTATTTTATTGTCGAGTATCGCGATATCGCGCTCAAGCGTCGTGCGCTGTTGTTGTAGAGTGCCCAGCGTCCCCTGATTATTGGCGATGTCCTTCTCTATCTGGTCGAGCTGCGCCTGGAGCGCGGCACGCTCCTCTATGCTCGTCGCGGCACGCACCTCATGGGGTACGAGTGCCTGCCCCGCGCACAGAAGTACAATAAAAAGACCGACGCGAATGAAGCGCATAATCTGTCAGTATAACAGACGACCTATTCCTTCTTTTCTTTCTTTTCCCCCTTTGCGGCGGCTCCTTCATCTGCGCCCGCAGGCGCTTCAGCAGCTTTCTCGGTCGTGATGACGGTTTCCGGCGTCGGCGTTAT
>Ga0209542_10001373_pt1 | contig 57438 bp, 73 predicted proteins | sample RifCSPhighO2_01_FD_184028 | JGI IMG/M metagenome (GOLD analysis project Ga0209542, IMG submission 184028) | Soil microbial communities from Rifle, Colorado - Rifle CSP2_plank highO2_0.1 (SPAdes) (version 2) | ecosystem: Environmental > Terrestrial > Deep subsurface > Rock core/Sediment ... | reverse complement strand
CTGATCATAATGATATTCAGGCTTCTTTGAAAGCTTCCAAAGCTAAATTTTCTATTCCTGGAATAGAAGCTACTTCTTCTGATGCAATTGATTTTTTATTTTACTTTCATAAACAAAAAGATATTAAAGAATTTTATAATAAATATGTTCAAGGCAGATTTGTTAAATCTATTGCTTTTAATTTACGTAAATTAAATTTAAATAGTGCTGAACTACTAGAAAATGTGAATAAATATAATGCTTTAGTTGCTTTGCCACATCCTTTTGCTATGAGACCTAAAAATAGTTTTGAATTTATGAAAAAACATAAACATTTAATGAAACATATTCATGCTATTGAAGTTTTAAATTCTGTTATGAGTAAAGAAGGTAATTTAAAAGCTATTGAATGGGCTAAAGAGACTAAACTTGCCTATGTTGGTGGCAGTGATGCTCATATGGTTAAACATCTTGGAATGTGTGTTACAGCTTCTTATGCTTCCAATACAAATGAATTTTTAGAAAACATTTTTAAGAAGAAGAATCACGTTGTAGGTACGAATATACAAGGTTTTGAAAAAATGAAGACTTCATTTTCAATGTTTAGGAGTAATTTAACTTGGTAAAAATGCTATTTTTATATTCCAAAAAATCTGGAGGATTTTTTTAGAATGGCAAAACATAAACACTATGTTGGCGGACAAGCCTTAATAGAAGGTGTAATGATGAAATATAAAGATAGAATTTCTATTGCTGTTAGAGATCCAGATAATAAAATAAAAATTAAAAAAGAAAAGATAAAAATCAAAGATGTTGATATTCCTTTTTTAAGAGGTGTTATAAATTTATTAATTATTCTTTATATTGGTATAAAATCATTGAATTATTCTGCTGCTACTAGTGTAGGAGAAGAAGAAAATACAAGTGTTTTTGCTTTAATATTTAGTTTATTATTTGCTGTTGTTTTTGCAATTGCTTTATTTAAATTTCTTCCTTTAGGATTTACTTACTTAATTGATAGATTATTTGGCCTAAATAATATTATATTTAATATTTTAGATGGTTTGTTTAAAGTTTGTTTGTTTGTATTATATGTTTATTTAATTTCATTGATGAAAGATGTTTATAGGGTATTTCAATATCATGGTGCTGAACATAAAGCTGTAGCTTGTCATGAAAATGAAGAAAAATTAACTGTAAAAAATGTTCAGAAATTCCATAAAGAACATATTAGATGTGGAACTAGTTTTATTTTTTTAGTTCTTCTTGTAAGTGTAATTATTTATTCATTTATTCCTAAAGATGTTGGGGTTTTATCTAGTTTAGGATTAAGGGTTTTATTACTTCCTGTAGTTTCAAGTATAAGTTATGAAATATTAAGATTAGGCGCTAAATTTAAAGCATTTAGTATATTTTCTTTACCAGGTTTATGGATTCAAAGAATAACTACTAAAGAACCAGATGATAAACAAGTTGAAGTTGCAATTAAAGCTCTGAAATCTGTATTAAAAGAGTAATCTTATTACTTTAACTGATATTTTTTCTGGATAAATTCTTATATTTCCTTCTTTAACTCCTTCAATTAAAAACCCAGCCACATCATCTTTAATTGCTTGTTGAAATAATGTAAAGAATATTATTGTTTTCATTTCTTGATTTGTTTGATTTGATTCAAGAGCATTTAGAGCTTGTTCTGATGTAATATTAATTTCTGTATTTGTAAGTTTTACATTTTTGAAAGCTTCTTTTTTAAATTCTATTGTTATTTCATCTTTATCTTTTATATTTTTTAAATCGGTATTTGAAAGCTGTTGTATACTTGAATTTTGAGGATTTAAAGAATTTATTTTTATTCCTAATATTGGATTTTCTTCATTATTTATTAAAATTATATTTTTTGGTTTTTCTGTAAAATCTTGTGCATAACTTGTTAGATCTAGAACTAATAGTCCTGCTGTTATCGGTATAAGTATTAATAAAATATTAAGACATATTGATATTGTAAATATCGCAGCTGCTAATTTCTTTTCTATCCATTTGTAAATTAGTATAAATATTATTATTGGTAGAATAAAAATAAAGAATATTGGTAATGAAATCAATAAAGGAAATATTATGAATAAAATTATAGAAACTGCTAATAGAATTACAAAAATGATCCACCACTTTTTTATTTTAGGCTCTTTTTTTTCCATTATATTTTTTTCTTTTAATTACTTTATATGCTATTAAAATTATTAATATTGCTATTATTACAATTAAAACTATTTGTAATATATTTGTTGTTTTATTTTCTTTTTCTTCTATACCATATCTTGCTAATACTATGCATTTGTAACATTCAGAAGGTGAGTCTGAGTATTTACACATATCACTAAAATCCCTTAGAATAATGTTATTTGTTTCATTAGGATTTTGATCTGCTGGATCACCTAATACAAAATTATAACCTCTATTTGGCGTATATTTTTCAAAACAAGCAGATTCTACTACTGGAAGTGTTATTGCATTTACTACTACTGAAGTAAGAAGCATTGCCAAGACTAATATAATAATTTTTTTCATGTTTTTGATTTCGTTAGATAAATATAAAAATGTATTGTATGATTTAAATTTATGGAAGATTTGGTATATAAATATGTTTTGCAAAATGCTGTAAAATATGAGGGCAAAGCAAATATTGGATCTGCTATTGGTAAAATAATTAGTGAAAATCCTGATCTTAAAAATGATATGAAATCTTTATCTTCCATTGTTTCTAAATTAGTTAAAAAAGTAAATTCTATGAAAGTTGAAGAACAAATTAAAGAACTTGAAAATATTGCTCCAGAATTATTACATGAAAAGAAAAAAGTTGAAGAAAGAAGACTTCCTGAATTACCAAATGTAAAAGATAAAGTTGTTTTAAGAATTGCTCCTAATCCAAATGGCCCATTGCATATTGGTCACGCAAGGATGATAATTTTAAATGATGAGTATACTAAATTATACGATGGAAAATTAATTTTAAGATTTGATGATACTGATCCTAAAAATGAGAATAAGAAACCTATGAAAGAAGCTTATGGTTGGGCTGAACATGATTTGAAATGGCTTAATGTTAATTATTCTAGAGTTGAAAGAGCTTCTGCAAGACTTGAAAAATATTATAATTTCTTTGAGCAATTAATTTCAAAAGATATGGCTTATGTTTGCACATGCGAACAGGAAGCATGGTCTGAACTTGTAAGAACTAAAAGGAAAGCATGTCCTTGCAGATCCTTAAGTACAAATGAAAATGCTAAGAGATGGCAGGATATGCTTTCTGGAAAATACAAAGAAGGCGAAGCTGTTGGAAGATTGAAGACTTCGATTTATGAAGATGATCCTGCATTAGTTGACTGGCCTACTTTTAGGATTGTAGAACAAGAACATCCATTAGAAAAAAGATTCAAGGTCTGGCCTATGCTTGATTTTGCATCAGCTTACGATGATCATGATTTTGGAGTTACACATATTCTAAGAGGAAAAGATCTTTTAGCTTCAGAATTTAAACAGAAAATTTTGTATAACTATCTTAAGTGGAATTATCCTGAAACACTAGTTTATGGAAAATTTGTAACTTCTGAGGAAATGATAATTTCAAAAAGCAAAATTGCACAAGGAATCAAAGATGGAATATTTACTGGTTATGATGATCCAAGATTAGCTTTACTTAGGGCATTCAAAAGAAGAGGCATTCAACCTAAAGCTATAAGAAATTATATTCTATCCTTGGGAGTTACTCAACATGAGACAAGTGTAGATTTAGATATTTTATTTGCTGAGAACAGAAAATTAATAGAAGCAGATGCAAATAGATATTTTCTAGTTGATGATCCAGTATTAATTAAAATTAATAATTTTAAAGGAACAGAAGTTAAATTAAGATTGCATCCTGATTTTCCAGAAAGAGGAGTTAGAAAGTTTATAGTTGGAAATGAGTTTTATGTTTCTAAAACTGATTTTGAAAGAATGGAAGACGGAAAATTAAATAGATTAATGGACTGTTGTAATTTTATTAAAAAAGGAAACACATTTACTTTTGATAGTTTAGAATATGAGAAGTTTAAAGATGTTAAAAATAAAGGATTAACTTTACATTACGTTTCTGCTGAAAATAATGTTAATGTTAAAGTTGTAATGGATGATGGAAGTATTGTTAAAGGTTTAGGAGAATCTACATTAGTTAATTTAAAAGTTAATGATCTTATACAAGCTGAAAGAAGATTTTTCTGTAAACTTGACAAAATAGAAAATGATGTTTATGAGTTTTGGTTTACACATAAATAATTAACTAGAAAATTTTATACCTTTTAAGAAATTTGCAATTCTAGTCCCTATACTTGGTTTTTTTTCTCCAGGTGTTTTTTGATCTTTTTTTGGTATGAGTAAATCTGTTACTAATCCTTTTACTCCTTCTCTAAAATCTTTCCATGTTAATTCGGCAAAATCTCTTGAATGAAGCACTATTGATGTTTCTAATTGATTTTCTATTATAACATTAACTGCTTCTTGTGCTGTTGGATCTAAACCTCTTCTAACTTTGTTAATTTCTATTCTTAAATTTGTTATTTTTGATTTTGTAGCTGCACTTAAATTATCTAATTTTATATCTGGTTTTTTTGTTGGATCATTTGTGTTATGACTTTCTGTTGTAACTAAAAATACCAATTCATCGATTTTTGTTCTTATGAAATTTTCTTGTCTTGCTAATGATTTGACACTTCTTTCTAAATCTGCCAATCTTATAATATATTTTTTATCTACGCCACCAACAGTAGCATCTGCTGCTACTACATCATCTCTGAATTCTCCTATTTGAGCTTCCATTGTCTTTAAATCTAATTCATCACCTGCAATTTTTATTGCTTCAAGTCTTTCATCTAAATCTTCTTGTATCATTACAACTTTAGATTTGTCTTTTGGAGTTAATTTAGAAGTATCAATCTCACCAATTGAAGCTCTTATAGAAAGCAAAGCCGATATAATTCCTAAAGCTATACCTGTTCTTTTTACTAATTTTCTATTTCTTCCGAACCAACCCATATGAATTTACTCTGAGAATTTCTATATATAAAGATTTTTATTCAGTCTTGCGTGTATTTTTGTTCTTTTTCAAGACATTCTTTTGCTTTTTTTAGCTCTTTTTTCATATAATTCATATGATCTTCTCTACTTATTAGATCATTTTCTTTAATCCATTCTAATATTTTTTCTGGATCTTTAGAATTAAATGTTTGATTTATTGTGTTTTTTCCAAATCTTGCTTTTGGATGAGTAAATTTTATTTCTTCATATTTACAAAAAGCTACTTCTATTTCTTTTGTTTCTTGATTAGCTCTAATTAAGAAATAACCTATTGGATCTAGTATTAATTCTGTCATGAACATCATTTATCGAAAAACTTAATAAAGCTAGTTGTTTTAAATTCTTTAATGGATATTAATAAAAAAATTGAAATCATTAAATCATTTGCTGAAGAAATTGTTACAGAAGATGAATTGAAGGAATTATTTAAAAATAAAAAAACAATAATTGCCTATGATGGTTTTGAGCCTTCTGGACAAATACATATTGCTCAAGGTTTAATGAGGGCTATAACTATAAATAAATTAACTTCTACTGGAATTAAATTCAAACTTTGGGTTGCAGACTGGTTTGCAATGTTAAATAATAAATATAATGGAGATTTAGAAAAAATAAAAATTGTTGGTGAATATTTTATTGAAGTTTGGAAAGCTTGCGGTTTAGATTTAAAAAATGTGGAATTTATTTGGGCTTCAGATTATATTAATAAAACGCCTGAATATTGGGAAACAGTTCTTAAACTTTCAATGAATGCTACTGTTCAAAGAGTTTTAAGATGCGGACAAATCATGGGAAGAGAGGAAAATGTTAGCAATCCTTCTGCACAAATACTTTATCCTTTAATGCAAGCTGCTGATATTCATCATTTAAATGCAGATATTGCTCAATTAGGATTAGATCAACGTAAAGTAAATATGTTGGCTAGAGAATTATTTCCTAAATTAGGATTTAAACCTCCAATTGTAATTAGTCATCATATGTTATTAGGATTACAATTTACTGATTCTGGATTAGAAGGTGCTGATAGAAAAATTGCTATGAAAATGTCTAAATCAAAACCTGATACTGCAATTTTTATGACAGATACTAAAGACGATGTTTTTAGTAAATTTAAGAAAGCTTATTGCCCAGAAGGTCTTGAAGAAGATAATCCTGTTTTAGAATATGCTAAATATATTGTTTTTGAAAAACTTGATAAAATAACTATTGAAAGACCTGAGAAATTTGGCGGAAATTTAAATGTTAAAAGTTACAATGAACTTAGAGATTTATATGTTAATAAAAAAATTCACCCAATGGATTTGAAAAATACTATTGCTAAATATATTGATGAATTAATTTCTCCTGTTAGAGAACATTTTGAGAAAAATAAAAAAGCTAAAGCTTTGAAAGAAAAAGTTTTAAGTTTTAGTGTCAATAGATAATTAAGCTGCTTTTAATAATTCTGCATTTCTATCTAGAGAATCATATTTCTGTTTATTCCCTTCATAATGTTCTGGGAAATCTTGTTTCATTTTTGCAATTGCTTTTCTTGCATTGTCTAAAGAAACTGTTTTTATTTCAGGATTTTTATCTTTTACTTGCGGATATATTTCAAATGCTCTAATTACAACAGAATTTAGAAATGCTAATTGATATTGTTCTTGGGATATTTTAATTCCTGTTATTCTTCTAAAACTTTTTATATGTTCATCTAATATTTCATATTTAATTTCTTCTCGTGGTTGAGAATATTGACTAACTTCATTTGCTGTGTCTATAGTTAATGGTATTAAACTATCCGCTTCTAGGTCTATTGCTATTATCTCTCCTGTTTCTAATATCATCCAATTTCTAGGATGCCCATCTTTGTTACATACCCTTACTATTCCTTCTAAAGATTTTATTGCAGGTTCTAAAGCTTCAGAAATTTCTTTTGCTCTTTCTACTAATCCTATTCTTTCTAAATCATATTTTATTCTTTCACCATATTTTCTTTCCTCTTTATTTTCTTTAGGAAGATAAGCATGTAAAATTCCCATAAATTCTGCTACATTTTGGAAATCTTCTTTACTAGCTGTTCCTTCTTTTATTTTTTGTGCTAAAGTTTTTCCAGAAGAACGTTCCATAATATAAATAAATCTTCCATCTCTTTCAACTATTGCGATTGGAAATGGAACATATCTGTCTTCTATATCTGATATTTTTACTGCTAAATCTTCTGTAACTTCTTTTTCTCTTTCAAGATTTTTTTTATCTGCACATTTTCCGATTACTTCTTCTTCAAATAAGTCTTCTTTGAATAAAACTATTGTATTTTTGCTTTCATCAACTAACTCAGTATTTCCTTCTCTTAACTTATCCTCTACTGCTTTTTGAATTTGGAATTTTCCTGATTTTGGATATCCTGCAGCAATTAATGCTTTACCATATAAATATCTAAATCTAGGATCATTTTCAGCTGCTAATGATTTTATCTCGTCTAATGCTTCTTGATCTTTATTTAAAAGTTTTATAAACATTCTATTTATTTTGTCATCTTCTGTATCTTTTGTTTTTCTTAATTTAGTTAAAAATCTGCCAAATTTATCCAACCTAAATGCTTTTGATACTAAAGAAGTATAAGTTTCTCTATCTGATTTTGAAGTAAATAATCTTAATGCTTTTGCATAATAACTCATTGCTGTTTTTTTATCTTCATTTCTTTCGTAATTCATATTTCCTAATTCTACTATATCTTCTATTTTCCTTTCTAAAGAACTTGGTAATTCTGTTACTTTTCTTTGATATTCAATTGCTTGATCTTTTTTATCTGCTAGTTTAGCAATATTTTTTCTAGCTCTAAAATAAATTTCTTTTAAACTAGTGCTGTGTAGAACTGCACCTGTTCCAATTATTCCTCCAATTGTTAACCAAGCAGCAATAGTCGACTGCATTAATAAGCCTGCTAAATTAATTGGATCTGACATTACATCTTGTGCAAAATCTCCAGTTAATATTTTTGTATTTGGATTAATTTTTTGATATCTTTCTACTGTTCCTTCATACATCGAGTAAGTTGTATAAGCAGTTGTTAAAGCTGCTATTATAAATGGATGTTCAAATGTTAAATCCCAAATTCTTTCTACTAATGGTTTGTTACTTTGATTTTTCTTTATTTTTCTTAAATTTTTTAATCCTTTACTTATTACTTCTGTTAATATTCCGCCTAATGTAACTCCTGCTTCTATTCTATTTGTAATTGAATTGGAAACCCTTAGCTGCTGTGCTGTTTGTTCTAAATTTGGAACTAATTCAATTGGATTTATATCTAATCCATATAAGTCTTCTAATAATTTAAATTGTGAAAATCCAGCTGCTAATCCTCCTAAACCAGCACCTAATAAAGCTGCAGCTTTTGGATTATTTAAGAACCAAGTATACAAACTATTTACATCCTTTAGTTCCATAAATTTTTTTTCTTTAAGAAAATAATCTTTTGCCAATCCCAATAGTAAATATTCAGAATAAGCTATAATTGGAAAACCTTCTACAACTTTATCTATTCCTGTATCGTCTGTAGCTTGACTAACTAAAACTAAACCAGCATATGTTGCAATTGTTGTTTTAACAGGATTACTTGTAACTACATCAAGAAATTTTCTTATTTTACCTTGTGTTAATCCTTTGTTATTATCTTTTTCTTTATCTATTATATCTTCTAAGAACTTTTTTGACACTTTGATGTTAGAACTTTAATAATTAAAAATATTATTGTTTTGCACTTTTCCACAAAATGTTGAAGTAAGTTTTAAATCCATCTGCAATTTCTTTTTGTCTTATCATAATTGCTAGAGGATCATCTTCCCAAAGAACCAGAGTTACATTACTTCCATAAATATAAATTCCTAAATTAGATTGTTCTAAATTTGGCAGGAACTTTGTTTTTATTAATGGAATCTTTTTTACCGCTTTATTCTCTTTAGCTACTTCATCAAATATAGATTTTAATTCTATTTTCTTTTCTATTCTTGCATCATCATATTTTTTAAAATATAATCTAGTTATTTGATCTAAATCAATAAACTTTCCCATTGAGAGAATTTCTTTTCCTTCTTTTATTTGATCATCAAATACTGTTTTTAATGCCTGTTTTCCTTTAAAAAAAACTACTTCTTTTTTTTCTTTATTTGCTTTGAATAATAATTTTAATTCTGGTAATCTTTCTTTTATATTGTTTTCTTTTTCCTTTATTAGTTCTAATAGTCTTTCTGGATTGGCTGCTTCAAAATGTCTATTATTATTTAATACAATATTGCTAATTAATCCCTTTGCTCTTAATCTATAAAGAATATCATAAATAGTTCTTCTGTGTATCCCTGTTTCTTTTGAAATTACTCCTGCTAATGAAGTACCTTTTTTTAATAAAGCTAGATATACTTTTGCTTCTGCTTCTGTTAATCCAAATTCTTCTAAAGTCCTTAATAATTCATTCATTTGTTTTCTTTATTGCTTAAAATATATAAGAGTTGTGGTGATAGTTAACACCTCAAATCTTTAAATGGTAGCTTACTAATAGAATAGATACTGAAAGTGCCATGCCACCCTAAGCTCATATGACCCAAATCTTATGGCTATCTACCCAAAGGTGTGGCACTTCTTTATTTTAAAAAATTATTCTCATTAAGAAAATAGATGTTCCTGCAATTAATGGAATAGTTATATTATCATCTAAAGTTAAATCTTTGTAAACTTCTAAGTCTATAGATTCAATTATCATTGCGAGTGTTGAAGCTACAAATGCCTCTAGATAATTAACAAAAATAGCTGCTGCAACAAAAGAAGCAATTATTGCAAAAATTGTTCCTTCTAAAAGCTTTTTATTATTTAATGGATTTTTTGTTCTACCAATATAATGTGCAATTAAAGGAGAAGCTGCATCACCTATTGCTAAAATTAGAATAGATGCTAGGGCTATGTCTTTCTCAAATAATAATAAGACTAGTGTTGTTCCAATAAAAAATGAAATGACTCCTTTACCTGGAGATTTTTTTATACGATCATCTCTTTCGAATTTATTTAATATCCACCTATAAGCTTTGATTTCTATTATCTTATCTAATAATATTATAATTATTCCCAATATGCTTATTACTAGCATAAATTCAATTCCAATTATATTTAAATCTAGAAGAAATACTAAAATTATTCCAACACTTATGTGTATTAATTTTCTTACTGCTTCTTTTGTTGAAAGCATGTATATGGGGGAAAAATAAAGTATATAAAATAGATCGAAATCACACCTTTATGAATAATTATATAGGTTTAGATTATTTGAGAAAGGGGTATTCTGAAAGAAAGCAGATAATTCAAGATAAATTAAATTATTTTAAAACTGTAAAAAATGAAGATGATAAAAGAATATTTACTGAACTTTGTTTTTGTTTATTAACACCTCAAAGCAAAGCTAGACTTTGCGATAAAGCAATACAGAATTTAGTTAGAACTGGACTTTTATTTAACGGCAAGGAAAGTGATATTAAAGATTATTTAATTGGTGTTAGGTTTAATAATAATAAATCTAGATATATCCTAGAAGCTAGAGAATTATTTAAAGATTCAATTAAAGCTAAAATAAATAGTTTTGAAAATTCAGAACAATTAAGAGAATGGTTATTTGAAAATGTAAAAGGTATGGGAATGAAAGAATCTGTACATTTTATGAGAAATATAGGAATACATGATGGAATGGCTATGTTGGATAGACACATTTTAAAGAATTTGGTTAAACATAATGTTATTGAAGCTGTGCCAGAAACATTAAATAAGAAAACATATTTGGATATTGAAGAAAAAATGAAAGATTTTTGTAAAATGATTGGAATTACTATGGAAGAATTAGATTTATTATTTTGGAGCGAAGAAACAGGAGAAGTATTCAAATGATTGTTATTGATTTAGAGATGAGCGGTTTAGATTTCAAGAAAAATTCTATTTTAAGTATTGGAGCTTTAGATTTTAATAATTCTAAAAATACTTTTTATGGTGAATGTACATTAAGAAAAGGAACTAAGATTGATGATAAAGCTATTGCTGTCTGCGGATTTACAAGAAAACAAATTAAAGAAAATAAAAAAAGCTGTGAAAAATTACTTAAAGAATTTTTAGAATGGACTGATAAAATTTCAGATAAAACTTTAGCTGGACATAATGTTCATTTTGATATTGCATTTTTACAAGAAAATTTTAAAATTTATAAATTAAAATGGGATTTTGGCCATAGAATAGTAGATTTGCATTCTGTATTTTATTTTAATTTTATGAAAGGAAAAGTTAAGATTCCAATTAAATATTATCATAGTGCTTTGAATTTGGATTTTATTATTGATTATTTTAAATTGAAAAAGAGAGAAGGAACACATAATGCATTAGAAGATGCACAATTAACTGCTCAAGCTTTTTCTAAATTACTTGGAAGATAATCAAAACTTTTAAATATCCCTTTGATTTTTATAAGCATATGTTAAAAAGAGGCTTATTTTTAGTATTAATTCTAGTATTAAGTTTATTCTTAATTAACTTTGTAAATGCTACTATTGGTGATGCTTGTGTTAGTAATGATCAATGTAGTACTGGTGAAGTATGTGTAACTAGAGGATCTGATGATTCTGCGCTTTATGGTTATAATACTCAAAATAGAGGAACTTGTCAAACTGCTGGTTCTAACACTGCAACTAATACAAATCCTGTTACTGCAGATCAACCTGCTGCTTCAACATTAAATTGTGATAGAAGTAGATTTTCATCTATTGGAAAAACTTGTATAAGAGATAATGGTTGTTCTTGTGGTGAAGAATGTACTGATTTTTTCTGTGAGAGTTCGAGAGTTAGAACTTTAGGATTAACTTGTTCTTCAGATAGAAATTGTAATGCAGGTGAATCTTGTGCTAATAATCTATGTGTTGAAGGTTTTGTAGGTGTATGCCCTACATCAGCATTAGGTAATTCTTGTGGTTGTCAAGATTCTAATTCTTGTAATGGTGTTAATACTGCTAGATTATGTTCTACTTCTTTAGTTAGAGCAATAAGTTGTGCTGCAGGTTATGAATGTGCTGTTGCTAATGGAAGAACTTCTTGTGCTCCAATAACTAATGCTGCTGTTGCAAATACAGGTACACAAACTCCAGGGACAGCTGGACCTTTAGATGTTGAAGAAGATTCAGATGGAATAGTAACTGGTGCAACAAATATTCCTCTTCCATGTACAACTGATAATGATTGTGCTTCAATTGGTGGTGGAACTTGTAGTGCAGGTCAATGTGTAATGACTTGTGGTAATCAAGGAAATACTCAACAAATAGATCAATGGGGTTGTGATCAACTTAATAGATATTGCATAGGCCCAGAAAGTACAACATCAAATCCAAAACCAGGTGTTGTAGGTAGTTCTAGTGGTGCTGTAGAAATTGATAATAGAAGAATAATTAATTGTCCATCACTTTATTATTGTGGTTTAGCTAGAGAAGGTCAAAATCAATTAGAAACTTATTCTTGTATTTCTAAAAAACCTAATGGTGCTAGATGTGTTAATAATTATGAATGTATGGTAAATAGTTTTTGTGCTGAAAGACAAGGAGAAAGTTGTCAACCAAAAACATCAGTAGGTTTCCCATGTGAAAATAATTTTGAATGTGCAACAAATTATTGCGGAAATAATCTTTTATGTGCTATAAATCCCGTTCAACCAGGAGGAAGTAATCCATCTGCAAACCCAGGATCTAATCCTCCACCTGGAAACCCTCAACCAGGAACTTGTAATGGTGTTACATGTACAAGCAGTCAAGTTTGCGATTCAACAGTTAATTCTTGTGTATCTAGAGTAGGTTGTGTAACAAGTAATGATTGTAGAACAACTGAATTAAATGCAGCTGTTACTAGTGCAAGAAATACTTTTGGATCTAATTTTGAAGTTGCTGCTGTTTGTTTTGGAAGCGGTGGAAGTAGAGGAATTTGTAGAATTGTTAGATGTCAAAATGGAAGAGATTGTGATTCTGATAATGATGGAAGAAGAGATACTCAAGATCAATGTGTAGGAACAAGTAGAGATAGATGTGATTCAAACAGTAGAGGATTAACTTGCAGTGATGTAAATGGTATTTTATGTACTGGTGTAGGTGCGTCCTGTGCTAATGGTCAATTTAGTGATAGAACAAGAGAAGGAAAATGTTGTGTAAGCAGTAGTTCAGCTAGACCTCAATGTAGTGATACAAGGTATGCTGTTAATTCAGGAAAATCATTTGTATTTACAAGAGAATGTGCTGGTGAAGGTATAGCAAAGATTACAGTTAAAGATGCTGCAACACAAACTGATGCAACTACTGTTGATTTAGCTGCAGCTGGATTTAGTTTCACTAGTCCATCATTTACAGAAACAGATTATGGTTGTGGTGGAGTAGATTTAAGTTCAGATGAACAAGCAGTTCCTGGCTATGGTTTATTAGCAATGTTAATAACTTTAGGTGCTTTAATATTTACTTACAGAAGAAAGTTTAAGTAAATTTTTAATAAAAAGAGGTGTAGGTTGAAAGATAAATTAAATTTAATTCTGAAAAATGGCAAAGCTGTTTATCTTGCATTAGATCAAGGATTAGAACATGGGCCTGGTGACTTTAATAATAAAAACATTGATCCTGAATATGTCTTTGATATTGCAAAAAAAGCTGAATTTAATGCTATTATATTACAAAAAGGATTAGCTATTAGATATCATGAAAATTATAGATATAAAATTCCTTTAATATTAAAATTAAATGGGAAAACTAAATTACCTCATAACATTGAACCTTATGCTCCTCCAATTTGTAGTGTTGCTAAAGCTGTAAAATTAGGAGCTGATGCTGTTGGATATACAATTTATTTTGGAAGCCCTTATGAGGGTGAAATGTTCAGAGAATTTTCTAAAATTGAAGAAGAAGCACATGATTATGGTTTACCCGTTGTAGTTTGGGCTTATCCAAGAGGAACAGAAATTAACGATATGGATACAAACACTTTAGCTTATGCTGCTCGAGCATCTTTAGAGTTAGGTGCTGATTTAATAAAAATAAAATATAATGGAGATAAAAATTACGATTGGGTTGTAAAATGTGCTGGAAATGCTAAATTATTTATGTCTGGTGGACAAAAATCAGATCCTAAGGCTTTGTTAACTTCTATTGATCATTTAATGAAATGCGGCGGATCTGGAGTTGCTATTGGAAGAAATGTTTGGCAAGCTAAAGATCCTTTAGCAATTAGTAAAGCTGTTAAGTCAATTGTTTTTGGAGAAAAAAGTTTATCTAGTGCTTTAAAATTAGTTTAATTTGTGAATATTAAATTTAATCTTCCTTCTAATCTTTTCATATCTTTTTCAGTAAAAATTTTTATTGCATCTGGAGATGTGGTAGAAACAGTTCTATCTATTACTGCGATTTTACTTGCATTATATATAAAACTCATTGGTTCTGGATTTGGTTTTACTTGGCTTCGTGCATCAACTTCATAAGTTAAAACTGTTGCAATTCTTTTGTCTTTTAATAAAGACCCTAATCTAACTTGTTTTTGTTCATAACCTAGGATAGGTGTTCCAAATAGATCAAATATTCTTTTTTCTCTATCTTCAGATCTTGATAGTGCGTATAAATCATTTGGGTCTAAACGATCTCCATCAAAGTTAAAATCTGTATAACCTGAAGGTAAATCAACAGATAAACTTCCTCTGATTTTTTCTGGATCTGTAACAACAGAATGAAGTCTATAACCCAAAATATTAGCAGAAAAACTAGCTAGATTTGCTTTAGCTATAGCCATATAACCATTGGGATGACTTTCATCTGGCATTTTTATCCCTGTCATTAAAGTTAAAACTTCACCTAATTTTGTTGTACATTGGTCTGCTATGCCTACTAGGTCCATTATTGTTTCTACTTCTTTAGAATCTGGAATTCCTATGGTTCTTATTATTTTTGTTACAGGTAATCTATCATCTTTCATTTTAGACTGTTATTTTATACTCCTTTTTAAGATTTATTATTCTCTAATAGAAAGATAAATAAATCTTATAATTCTAAAATTACTAAAGGTGGTTGAAATTAAAGTTTATATTGGATCTGATCATGCTGGTTTTGAGTTAAAAGAGAAATTAAAACCATTTCTTAAGAAGTTAAAATACACTTTAGTTGATTTAGGAGCTAAAACTTATAATAAATTAGATGATTATCCTATTTATGGAGAAAAAGTTGCTAAAGCTGTTTCTAAAGATAAGAGATCATTTGGAATATTAATTTGTGGTAGTGGTCAAGGAATTTGTATTGCTGCAAATAAAGTTAATGGTATTAGAGCTGCTTTATGTGAAAACGTTAAAGATGCTTTTACTTCTAGAAATGATGATAATGCTAATGTTTTATGTTTACAAGGAAAAGGAACTAGTTTAACTAAAACTAAATCTATTGTTAAGAAATTCTTAGAAACTGAGTTTTCTGATGAAGAAAGACATAATAGGAGAATAAATGAAATCAAAAAAATTGAGAAATAAAGTTATTCCTACAATTATTGCAAATAATCAACTAGAACTAAATTCTATTATAAAGGCTTATAAAAAACATTTTAAACATTTTCAAATAGATGTTATGGATGGAAATTTTGTTTATAATAAAAGTAATTGGTTTAATTTTAAATTACCTAAAGATAATACTTATGAAGCACATTTAATGGTTTATGAGCCTGAAAATTGGATTTCTAAAAATTATAAGAAATTTGATATTTTAATACCTAATTTTGAAAGAGTTAAAAATCCTAAAAAATTAATTAAATTTGTAAAATCTAAAGGTAAAAAAATAGGTTTTGCTTTAAATCCTGAGACAAGTATAATGTATATTGAACCTTATTTGAAAGATCTTTATTGTGTTTTAATATTAACTGTTAAACCTGGAAAATATGGTGCTAATTTTTTACCAGATACTTTGGAGAAAATAAATATGTTAAGAATGGATTATTCTGGAAATATAGAAGTTGATGGACATCAGGATAAAGAAACCATTAAATTATGTAAGAAAGCTGGTGCTAATATTTTTGCTGTTGGTTCTTTTCTTAAGAATAGTAAAGATTTAGATAAAGATGTTGCTACTTTGAAGAAGATTGTTAAATAGAAATTCTTAAATAATATTATTATTGCGTGACTTAATGGAAAAAATAGAACTTAATATTAATAATTTAGATATTGTCCCTGAAGAATATCAGGAGAATGTAAGAAAAGTTTTGGATAAGATTATTTCTAACTCTATTGATGCTAAACTTTTGGCACATCCTGAAAATCCAGTCACTAGTTTACAGAGCCATTTGGATTTGTATGGTGGAAATGCTGAAAATGTTATGAAATGCCTTTGTTTTGTTTCTAATAGCAAACCTTTAATTGTTGTGGCTTCTGGAGAAATTAAAATTGATATGAAAAAACTAACTTCTGTTAGTGGAATGAAGGATATAAGGATGGCTAATTTAGATGAGTTAAAAAGTTTGTTTGGAAGAAATCCTGGTGGTGTAGATCCTTTAACTATTTCTGAAAATATTCCTGCTTATATTGATACTAAATTTCTTGATAAAGAATTTGTAGTTGGATCTGGCGGATGTTCCATTGTTGGTTTGAAGTTGTGTCCAAAAGAAATCTTAAAAGCTCGAGAATTTGTTGTAGTTGATTTAGCTAAATAATTAAATAAAATTCTTTCAAAAATTTATACGAAAAGTTTATTAATTCGTTTATACATTGTTTAAACATGGAAGTTGAAACTAAAATCAGAAAATGGGGGAACTCATATGGTGTGATATTACCTAAATCTGTTATAGAAACAGGAATGTTTTCTGATAATGATGAAGTAATAGTTAAAATAAAGAAGAAAAAGAAAGATTTGAGTGAATTAGCAGGTTTGTGGAAATTTAAAAGACCAATTGAAGAAATAATGAAAGATATAAAAGAAGGTTATGATGACTAAAAGTCCTACTTATTTTTATGATAGCTATGCAATTATAGAATTTATTAATCAAAATAATCATAATTTTGACATTTATTTTTCAAATAATTGTGGTGTAACTACAATTTCTAATTTAATGGAAGTTTATTATTCTATTTTGAAAGAAGGTGGAGAAATTCAAGCTGAAAAAACTTTAGAACTTCTTGAACCTTTTGTTTTAAATCCAACTTTAGATGATGTTAAAGAATCAATGAAATTTAAATTAAAAAACAAAAAAGTTAGATTTTCTTATACAGACTGTTTAGGATATGCAATTGCTAGAAGAATGAAAATTAAATTTCTTACAGGTGACAAAGAGTTTAAACATTTAGAAAATGTTGAATTTGTCTCTGCTAATTAAGATAATATTTAAATACAAAGATTGTTCTAAATTAATTAAAGATGGAAAAACAAAATTGGGAGAAAGCTGTAGAAATTTTCTTATCTAAATGGAAGAATAATAAAGAAGTTATTGGTGCTTTAGTTTGTGGCAGTTATGTTACTGGAAATCCAAGTAAACATTCAGATATTGATTTACACATTATACTTTCAAATAAATCTAATTGGAAAGAAAGAGGCAATGTAATAATTAATGGTTTTCTTATTGAATATTTTGCGAATTCTCCTAAATCAATAAAAAATTATATGAATAGAGATTATGAAAACAATTCTTATCATTGTGTTACTATGTTTTTAACTGGTAAAATTATATTTGATAAAAATGGTGAAATTGCTAAATTAAATAAATTAGCTCATAAGTTTAGAAATAAAGAATTTATTAAATTAGATAAAACTTCTTTGGAGTTAGAAAAATATGGTTTATGGAGTATTTTGGATGATTTACAAGATAATTACATTAAAAATTTAGATGACTTTTATTATGTTTATTATAATTACTTGAAAAAAGTTTATGATGCTTACTGTGTTTACAACAGAATGCCAATTACTAGAGTTGATAGAGCTCTACCTTTCCTTACTGATAAAAATATTTTGAAAAAATATATGGAACAAGATTTTACTGATAAAAATTTTGTAAATTTGTTTCTTAAAGCTTTGAAACTATCTTCTAAAGACTTAATGATGAAAAACTTTGAAGATTTGACTAATTATGTTCTAAAAACCATGGGTGGATTCAAAATTGATGGTTGGAAGACAAGATCTAAAGTCAAAAAATGATTTTTTAAAAAAATTTATATAGTTCATAGCTCTAATTTTAGTAAAAGATGGTGAATATTAATCAGCTTAAAGAAATTGCTAATATTTTAAGAAGAGATTCTCTTATTATGACTAATGAAGCTGGAAGTGGTCATCCAACTAGCTGTTTAAGTTCTGCAGAAATTATTACAAGTTTATTTTTTAAAGAAATGAAATATGATATTACAGACCCTTTTAATTCTGACAATGATGAATTTATTTTAAGCAAGGGACATGCTGCTCCAATTTTATATTCTGCTTTATATCGTGCAGGAGCTAGTAAAGAAAGTTTACATAATTTGAGAAAATTTGGAAGTTCATATGAAGGACACTCAATGCCAAGTAGTTTTAAATGGGCAAAAGTTGCAACTGGGTCTTTAGGTCAAGGATTAAGTGTTGGTGTTGGAATAGCTTTAGCTGCTAAAATGCAGAAAAAGAATTTTAGAACTTATGTTTTAATGGGAGATAGTGAATGTGTAGAAGGTTCAATTTATGAAGCACTACAATTAGCTGCTTATAATAATTTAGGAAATCTATGTGCAATTGTAGATGTTAATAGACTTGGACAAAGTGGAGAGACTATGCTTGGTCACGATGTTTCTTCTTATAAAAAAAGATTTGAAGGTTTTGGTTGGAATGTTTTAGTTGTAAATGGACATGACTTAAATGCATTATTAAGTTCTTTTTCGAAAGCTAGACAGCAAAGTAAAAAACCTACAATTATTATTGCTAAAACTTTGAAAGGAAAAGGAATTTCATTTTTAGAGAATAAAGAAAATTGGCATGGGAAAGCACTAAATAAAGAACAATTAGAATTAGCTTTAAAAGAAATTCCAGATTCTGAAATGCCTGAAATTAAAATCTCTAAACCTAATAAAAGTGGAATTAAATTAAAAGAATCAGATAAAGACATAGAAATTAATTACAATCCTGAAGATAAAATTGCTACAAGAGAAGCTTATGGAAGTGCTTTAGCTAAACTAGGAAAAATTAATGATTTAATTGTTGTTACTGATGGAGAAACTAAAAATTCTACACATGCTGAAGATTTCTTGAAAGTTAAACCAAATAGGTATGTTGAAGCTTTTATTGCAGAACAAAATATGGTTGGAATGGCTTTAGGTTTAAGTGTTAAAGGTTTTATTCCATTTGCTTCTACTTTTGCTTGTTTTTTATCAAGAGCACATGATCAAATAAGAATGGCTGCATTATCAAATCCAAATTTAACCATATGCGGTAGTCATTGTGGTATTTCGATTGGACAAGATGGAGCTTCACAAATGGGTTTGGAAGATATTTCTATGTTTAGAGCTTTACCAAATAGCATTGTTTTTTATCCTTCTGACGCAGTTTCTACAGAAAAAATTGTTCAATTATGTTCTAGAGAAAAAGGATTAAAGTATATTAGAACTACAAGAGAGAAAACTTCTGTAATTTATAAAAATGATGAAGATTTTAAAATTGGAGATTTTAAAGTTATTAAATCTTCTAAAAAAGATAAATGTGTTTTAGTTGGTGCTGGAATTACTTTACATGAATGTTTGAAGGCTGCTAAAGAATTAGATATTAATAATAAATATGTTTGTGTTGTTGATTTATATTGTGTTAAACCTTTTAATGCTAGTAAATTTATAGATTTAGTTAAACATTCTGGGAAAAATGTTGTAGTTGTAGAAGACCATTATAGTGAAGGTGGAATTGGAGAAATGATTTCTGGTATTTTAGTTGATCAAGATGTTAAATTTAGACATTTATGTGTTAAAAAAATACCTCATTCTGGTCCTTCTAATGAATTATTAGATAAGTTTGAGATTAATAGTAAAGCAATAATTAAAGCTGTGAAAGAACTTTTGTAAGATAAGTTGTATTATATTCAATTATTTTTTAGCCCCTAAACAGAAATATTTATGAACTTTGACCAATAATATTATTCATATGAATGATGTTGAAAAAAGGCTTACCACAATTGAGCAAAGAAATGGGAAAGTTGAGGTAGACAAAGCTTGGGAAACAAGTTGGTCAAGAAAAATAATTATCGCAGTTTTAACTTACGCCACCATAGTATTATTTTTCTTTGTGGCTCAATTTCCAAAACCATTTATTAATTCTATTGTGCCGACAGCAGGTTTTGTTCTTTCTACATTATCACTGCCTTTTTTCAAAAAGATGTGGATTAATTATGGGATTAAAAAATAGCTCTGAAATTCCCCTTCTGGTAATATAACCATTGTTAAGTGAGGCGAAGCCAGAGTGCAACGTCCCGTAGCGAAGCGGAGGGCTGGCGAGAGTTGCTTCAGGGACACACTTTTATCTAACGGTAAAAATATCTTTGAGCTTTTTTGGGACACCATGCAATATCAATAAAGCTAGCGGAGCCGCCCAATTTGCCGTACGTTCTACAAAATCCCAAATTGGATCTCCGGCGATTGGGCGTGCCAATGATGTAGCGAACGCCCACAATGTTGCGTAGATTAGCACAAGCCTGATTGGCCAAATAAGTGCCAAAACAGCTACAACTATGTCCACTGTTCCGATTATAGGCAACATTGTGGTGGCTGCGGATTCAGAAAAGCCAAATGCGGTAATGAGTGGTATCCATCCTTGTTTTACACCGAGTGCAAAAATGCCGTGTCCCAAAAAAGAGCCAAACACACCTACACGTAGAATCCATTCTGCTGTTTTTTGTGCTTTATTCATAGTAATGGGATTAGTTGATTAAGCTTTTTATATTTTACTAAAGTAGTGTGGGCTAATGTGGTCAAAGAATATGAATCATTAAGTAAAATAAAATCACAATCTGATAAAATTACAGCAGCAGGAAGAAAATTAATTGCTTATTATGATAGAATTGTAGATGCGCCGAACCTGTAATTATACTTCTCATTTGTAAAATTAGTGTTAAAGAAGAGAGAAACACATAAATACCGACCGTAACGAATTGAACTTAATTCCTGTTATATGACTGAAGCGAAGTTATTAAAATAGAACTAAAATTTATCTTAGAATTTTTACAATTCCTACTACTGCTTTTTGTTCAAAACTTCAGACTTTTACCTTACAGCCCATTATAAGATAAGTTTTATATAGACTTAGAGTTTTATATTAATAGAGGTGTAATTAATGAAATTATTTATAGATAGTGCTAATATAAATGAAATTAAAAGAGCATTTTCTACATACTTAATTGATGGTGTAACTACTAACCCAAGTTTAGCTGCTAAAGAAAACATTGATTTTGATAAATTAGTTAAAGAAATTCTTGATATTTTTAAAAATACAGATAATTATGTTAGTTTAGAAGTTATTAGTTTAAAAGAAGATGAAATGATATTAGAAGGAATTAAACTTTCTAAATTAAGTAAAAATGTTATTGTTAAGTTACCTTGTACAGAAGATGGTTATAGAGCTTGTAAAGTTTTAAGTTCTAAAAAAATTAGAATTAATATGACTTTATGTTTTTCAGCTTCTCAAGCATTATTAGCTGCTAAAGCTGGAGCTTTTTTTATTAGTCCTTTTATTGGTAGATTAGATGACCAAGGATATGATGGAATGAAATTAATTGAAGAAATTAAAAAAATCTATGATAATTATAAATATAAAACTCAAATATTAGTTGCAAGTATTAGAAGTCCTAGACAAGTTGCTGAAGCTGCTTTAATTGGTGCTGATGTTTGTACAGTTCCTTATGCAATATTTGAAAAATTATTTAGACATTCTTTAACAGATACAGGATTAAAAACCTTTTTAGATGACTGGTATAATTATAAATCTAGACTTGGAAAATGAAAATAGAAGATTTTAATTTTGTTATATTTGGTGCAACAGGAGACTTAACAAAGAGAAAATTAGTTCCTGCTTTATATGATTTATATAAAAATAAACATATTAATGATAATTTTTTAATTACTTTTGTTGCTAGAAGAGATTATACAACTAAGACTTTTGTAGATGAATTAAAAGAGTTTTTTAATAAAGTTTTGAAGAAGAAAGTTGATGAAAAAATATGGAAGAAATTTACTTCTAAAATGTTTTACTATAGAACTGATTTTGATTATACTTTAAAAATGTCTGAACTTCCAGAAGCTTTAAGTTCTTTTGAGAAAAAACATAAAATAAAAGAAAATAGAATTTATTATTTGTCTACTTTGCCTTCTAATTATGAGTTAATTGTTAAAAGCATTGGTAAAAATAAACTAAATGATATAAAACATGGTTGGAAGAAAATTGTTGTAGAAAAACCATTTGGAAACGATTTAAAATCTGCTAAAAAACTTAATTCTACAATAACTAAAGTATTTAATGAAAATGAAGTTTATAGAATAGATCATTATTTAACAAAAGAAACTTTGAATAAATTTTTAAGTTTTAGATTTAATTATTCTAAATTTGAAAAATATTTTAATAATGAATATATTGAACATGCTCAGATAACTGTAGCAGAAGATATTGGAATAGAAGATAGGGGACCTTATTATGATAAAGCTGGAACATTAAGGGATTTTTTACAAAATCATTTGATGCAAATATTAACTATGATTACTATTTATAATCCTAAAAATTCTAATATTAAGAAAGAAAAACTAACTATTCTTAAAAATGTTAACATTGCAAATTTTGTTTTAGGACAATATGAAGGTTATAGAAATGAAAGAGGTGTTGATCTTAATTCAAATAGAGATACTTTTTCTGCTGTAAAACTCTTTGTTAATCACATGGTATGGAAAGAAGTTCCTTTTTATTTAAGAACTGGTAAAAACTTAAAGAAAAAAATAGCTTTAATTTATATTAAATTTAAAGATGATATTCATTTAGGTAAAAAATTAAAATCTGATGAACTAGTTATTCAAATACAACCTGAAAAAGATATTTATTTTATTGTTAATAAATCTAAACATTTAATAAATTTAAAATTTAAGAATGAAAAATTAGATGCACATGAAAAACTAATTTTGGAATGTATTAAAGGTAATCAAGATTGGTTTGTTAGTGCAGAAGAAACTTTTGAAGGCTGGAGAATTGTTGATCCTATTACCAAATTAGTTGATAAAAATAAAGTTAAAGTTCAAATTTATGATAAGAAAACTTGGGGACCAGATACTGCTGATCAATTAATTGAAAAAGATAGATTTGAATGGTTTTATTATTGAGAGTTAGGTTTTTAAAGTTTTTCTTGTATCTTTTTTTATATTTTTCAACTATTTTATAACAAAAGATAGACTTTTAAGCTTTTTTCTTAGATGTTTTTTATGGTTAAACAAGATAGAAAATATAATTTGGCATATCTCAGTATTATGGGTACAATTGGTGGTCTTGTAACTGGAACTATTTTAGGTTCTTATTTAGATATCTCAAATGTTAAAAGAGATTCTTGTTCAATCTATGAACAACATATTGCTTCTTTGGCAGAATTAGCTAAGCTAAGAACACAGACACTTATAGTTTATGCAGCTGATGGTGATTATGATGGTACGCGTTTAGAATTAGCAGATATTGCAAATTTAAATGACCATATGAAAAATGTTAGAAAACATACTTGTATGATTTCAATAAAGCCAGAAGTTGTTAAAGGTTTAGATAGATTAATAACTGCTACGGATAAAATATTGAAAGGTGGAAAATAAAATGAATGATGCTTACGAAGCTCCAGAAACAATGCCAAAACCTAAATTTAATTGGTTTAACTATATATTGGGTGTTGGTACTGGAATTTTATTAACTAGTGCATTTACAATAATTTCACATGTTCAAGTAGCAACTACTCGTTATTGTGAATTATATAATATACATGCTTTGAAAGTAGCTGAAGTTGCTGACGTTTATATTAAAGCTGCAAATAGTTCACTTAGAAATGCAGATTCTGAAACTTCTTTAATGTTACTATCTGCTATTGAAAGAGAAAATAAGTATATGGTAGCTTTATTAGACTTTCAAAAACATACTTGTGATTTACCACAAGGAACTGTTCTAAGATTAGAAGAACTTATAGAAAGCACAGATAATATTAATAATGCTTGTTCTTCTGAAGAATAAACTTATCTTTTAATAGTTTTATGTCCGCCCCAAATATTTCTTAAAGCAGAAACAACTTGAGAACATGTTTTTCTTTTTCTTGAATTAACTCTTATTAATCTTGCTTGATGTAAAATTGGCATTGGAGCTAGTTTTTCTAGTTCTTTCATTTCATCTTCTGTTTCTCCTTTTGGAACTTCACATGAAATATTTTCTAAAAATCCTTTTCTTGTATAAGCTTCATGCAACCATTTAGTTAATTTTCCTTCAATTATAGAACCATTTGCATAAACTTTTGTAATTTCTTGTAAATTTAAATTAAATTCTTGTTCATATATTTTTAATGCTTCAATTCCTTCTGAAATTGCACCAACCATTCCATATTCTATTCCATTATGAACCATTTTAATAAAATGACCAGAACCAGGATTACCTAAATAAGAATAACCGTCTTTAACTGCTAAATTTTTTAATATAAATTCTACTTTTTTAAAAATTTCTTTTTCTCCACCAATCATTAATGAAGCTCCATGTCTTGCACCTTGAATTCCACCTGAAACTCCAATATCTAAAAAATTAATTCCTTTTTTCTTTAATTCTTTGTGTCTTCTAATTGAATTTTTATAAAAAGAATTACCACCATCAATTATAATATCACCTTTTGACAAATATGGAACTAGGCTTTTTAGAACTTCTTCTACTGCATTTGAGCTTATCATTAGCCAGATAACTTTAGGTTTTGATAATTTATTTGTAAATTCTTCTAATGAATAAGTTGGAATTGCACCTTTTTTTGCTATTTCTTTTATTTTTTCTGGAGTTCTGTTATAAACTACAACTTTTTGATTATGATCTAATAAATTAAGAACTAGATTATGACCCATTTTACCTAAACCTAAAAAACCTATATTCATTTAGTCACCTCAATGTAATAATTTTGTTTCAGATTTATATAAAACTTTTGTTTAATACAATGATAAGGTATAAAAAGAAGATTTTGTTTGTATCTTTATGGGTTTTTTTGATAAAATAAAGAGTATATTTAAAGGAAATGAAAATTTATCTAGTCAAGATATTAAAAAAATAAATAGCGGTAATTCTACTGGAACTTACATTGATGATGAAAAGCCTTTGTTTGAAGAAGCTAAACCAAATGATAAAAATAAAGAAGCTCTTGAAATTTTAGATTCTGTTAAAATTGATAAAGAAAACTTAGCTTTGGATAGAATAGAAAATGAAGGTGAGACTGTTTATAATTATGCTAAATCAGTTATAAAAGACCTTTCTAAATATGATAATTTAAAAAACAAAAAAGATCAAGTGAAAGAAGCTTTAAATGCAATTAAAGGAAAATTTAAACATATTAATATTCATTCATTAGAATTAAAAAATCTACTTGCTAATTTAGAAGATCATTATTATGTTGTTGTTATTGACATTTTAAAAAAAGTTAATGATAAAGTAAACAATGATGAAATTTCTAAAGTTATTGATGATGTAGAAAATGATTTAGAGTTAGTTAAACAATTAGATAGTCAATTAACTAAAGTAATTGCTTATAATGATTTATTTAATCCTGAAAAAAATAAAGATTATGAATCTGCAATAGAAAGAGAAGCTGAAAAAAGATTAATACATGGGGATTTAAATGATTTAATAGATAGAATTCTTATTACTGTTGTGAATAAAAGTATTGGGATAAAAAATAAAATTGAAAGAAACAATCCTTTAGAACAAGTTAAACAATTTATCTAGATTTTTTATCTACTACTTTTATAGCATCATCTAAAGACATTTTTGCATGTCTTAATCTTTCTGCTAATCTAATTAAACTAACATCGTCTGCAGCATTTACACCAGATATTAATCCTCTCTTTAAGTGAGTTCTTTCTATTTTAATTATACCTTGGATTCTTTTATTTAATTCTCTTGCTGTGTCTTCTGTTTGTGAATTATATCTATCTATATCTTCAAGTGCTCTTTTTAATCCCAAATAACGATTAATTTCGCTTTCACTATATAATAATCTTCTTGTTATATTATATAGCTGACTTGGTGATTCCCAACTTCTTTGGGCTAACCCATGAAAATGATGATTAAATCTTTCTTCTAAATCTGCTAATGTGTGATTTACTTCTTCATCTCCTATTCCTACTACATATTTTATCATTCTAGAATTGTCTTGATCATGATTATTTTCAGTTAATCCTAATTCGTCTCTGTAATCAAATAAAGAACTATCATAAACTAAATCTGGTACTTTTACTTTTATTCCATTATCATCTCGAACTACATCTAAACCAACATCTTCTATTTTTAATGGACCTGAATAAGGTTCTAAAAATTTTAATGTAATAATGTGTCTTCCTGTTATTCTAGTCTCTTCTAGAGCTATTTCTTCACCATCATTTTGGCTTCCTACAAAACTTAAATATGGGGGCATTATTTTAGTTGCAGCTAAACTTACACCATATCTTCTTAATTTATGGTCTTTACTTCCATTTGGTTTATCAGCACGTAAATAAAGAAAACCTACTAAAGCCATTTGACTGTTATGTGCAGCTAATCTATCAAGTAAATCATCTTTTGTTTCATCTAGCTCAGGCATTTCTAAGTCTACACTTCCAATCATGTCAGCAACTTCATCTGCACTAAATAAAGTAGGTTCAACCATAATAGAAATCTTCCCAAAAGATTTATAAGAATTTCTTATTCTGGAACATATACAAAGATTTATATATGATAATTTAGAAATTAGATATTAATGCTTAATAAAAGTGATTTTGAATCAATTAGGAAAGAATTAGATAGTTTTGAAGATAAAAGAGAAGAAGTTATTACCATTTCAAGAGAGATTATTAGGTTATCTAAACAGATTATTTATTCTGTTCATAGAGATGATGAAAAAACAGCTACTAATTTAGTAAAAGAAATTTCTAAAAAAATAAAAACTTTAGACAAAGAGAAAAATTATGATACTGGGATAAGTGCTGTTGCTTTTCAAGAATATGTAGAAGCAATAACTTTTTATGATATTGTTAAAAATAATAAATTCCCTACAGTTAAAGAATTAAAAGTAAATGTTGAAGCTTATTTATCTGGATTAGCTGATTTAACTGGTGAATTAGGTAGAAAAGCTGTTCATGATGCAATAAATAATAATTTTGACAGTGTTTTAAAAATTAAAGCTTTAGTTGAAGATATACATGGTGAATTTTTGAAATTTGATTTAAGAAATGGTGAATTAAGAAAAAAAGCAGATGCTATTAAATGGAATTTAAATAAACTTGAAGACTTAGTATTTGATTTGAAAGTTAGTTCTAGAATGTGAAAGGTAGACTTTTAAACTTTTTCTTGTTGTTTGTATTTATGGAAAAACCAAAAACAATCATACTTCGTGATGAAAGTTGGTATAAAAGAATGATTATTCTTTCCACTGTTTTAACTTCTGTAGTATATATTGGAGCCGGTATTGGATTTCTTTATGTTACAGGGTTTCCTCGGAAAAATGATTTTTGTCAAATTTATGATCAAACAATAATTAGAGCTTTAAAAGATAAAGAAGAATTAGATCAAGAGATAAATAATAATCCTGTTTTTGATTATGAAGGTGTAAAATATATTGTTTCTCATACAAGAGAAGAACTTACGAGATTAGAATCTTTGAGGAGATATAAAAGAATGATGTGTTCTCAAAAGGATAATTTAGAAATTGTTATAGATTCAAATGAACAAACATTAAGAACATTTGAAAGACTTGAAAGAACTTCGTCTGAAAACCCAACTACAGAATAATTTTATTTATAATAATTTAATCCTTTAGAGAATTTATGTGTTGTTAAATTTACAAAATCATCTTTTATTGCTGCAACAGCTTTTTGATGCCATTTTGGTTCTACATAATTTGCACCAATTATATTTGCAGCTAATTTTTTATACTGCTCTGATACACTTGAATTAGGACTTAATTTTGCAATTGGATTTACTTTGTTTAATGCTTCAAGAACACGAACATCATCTCTAATAACTGCTGATAATTTTAAACCTGTTAATCTTTCCATAGATTCTGGTTTTAATTCATAATCTTTGTTACGAACTTTATTTAATATTAAACCTGCTACTTTAGTATTATTTTCTCTTGCTGCTTTAGCAGTTTTTAATGTTGTAGTTAAAGTAGGAATATCTGGAGTGCTTACAATATAAACTTCATCAGAAGCTATTAAAGCTGCTGCCATTTCTGAATTTAATGTAGGAGAAGAATCTAATAAAATTATATCATAACTGGCTTTTAGTTTATTTACTGCATTTTTTAAATTTTCATGTTTTGTTAATTGATTTTGTATATCTGCAGGAACTACATGAAATCCTAGTGGATGTTCGTAAACTGCTTCTTGTAATTTAGATTTATTATTTAAAACATCATGTAAATGTTTATCATGATCTAATGAACCTAGATGTAATGAAATATTTGGAGATGAAAAATTAGCATCTATTACTGCAACTTTTTTATTATGTAAATTTGCTAGAATATAAGCTAGATTAAGAACAGTAGTTGTTTTACCAACACCACCTTTTACAGAAACTATACCAACTGCTTTTCCTTTACTCAATTTTATATGCCTCTTTTAACTTTTTTATAATCATAAATGGTCTCAATGGTCTTAATATCTTGATTTTAGATTTATTAACCTTTGCATTAGGTTTAGACCTAATTTTATTGCCTGATTTTTTAAGAACTTTTAATGTTTTATTTTTCTTTCCTTTTTTTAAACTTGAAGATTTTGATGACAATTAATTCACCTCATAATTATCTTTGATATTTACTTTATAAGTCTTTCCTTAATTTAATTCATGTTTTAATTTTTTTGAATATAATTTTCCTAATTCTGTCAATTCAAATATTCTTACATACTCTGAACTAAATATTTCTGCAACTAGTTTTTTACCAATTAAATATGTTAAATGTTTTTCAACTGTACGCCAATTTATTCCAGATTCATTAGCAAGTTGATTTATAGTTTTTTTGTCTTTTTCTAAAGTTAACAAAATTAAATCTCTTATTACATGGAATGTTCTTTTTTGTTCTTTTTGTTTAACATCAATGTTTACAGGAAGATAACCTACTTTTTTTAATATCTCAGTTTTATGGACTCTTATTGCAGTTCCATACAAAGTATTATCTCTTACTATTGGAATTGTTTGGAATATTAAGTCTAATTCGCTACCTAGTTTGTTGGTTTTTATTGTTCTATAATTTAAGGATTTTAATTCTTTAGAAGAACTTAATATTGTTAGTAATTCATAACTATTTTTATTTTGTATTAAAGGAAATAATTTTCCTAATGCTTCTTCTCTTGTATATTGAAATAATTCTTCTGCACCTTCATTCCAATAAGTTACATTTCCATTAACATCTAATGCTATTAATGTTTCATGTGAATTTCTTAAAATTTCTAAGAGAATATTTTGATTAATAAGAGCGTTTTCATCATTATTAGTCGTTGCTCTTAAGTTCATTTCCATTCTATTTCCTCTTTTTATTATTTTAGTGTGAAGTTTGTATTTAAACATTTCTTTTTGTAAGATTATTTTGTATTAACTATGTTATTTGAGATTTAAAATTAAGAATTTTTGTTTTTGTTAATATAACAAAATATATAAAAGAGAATTTGGTTAAAACAACATGGAAGACACTAAAGGAATTACTGTTAAGAAGGAAGAAAATTTCTCTGAATGGTATACTCAAGTAGTTCAGAAAGCAGATCTTGCGGACATTAGATTTGGAGTTCAGGGTTTTATAGTTCACAAACCGTGGGGTTTTTTTATAATTAAGAAAATTTATGAATATTTAGAAAAAGAGGTTGAGAAACAAGGACATTTAGCTTATTTATTCCCTACGATAGTAAAAGAAGAAAATTTAACTAAAGAAAAAGAACATGCTGGTTTCACTCCTGAAGTTTTTTGGGTTTCAGAAGCTGGAAATAAGAAGATTGAAGAAAGGTTTGCTTTAAGACCTACTGGAGAAGCTCAAATTTATCCAGTTTACTCTTTATGGTTTAGAAGTTATAAGGAACTGCCTTTTAGAGGTTATCAGAGCAGAATATCTGTTTTTAGAAATGAAATGACTACTAGACCTTTTTTAAGAGGTAGAGAGTTTTTATTTTTTGAAACTCATGATGTTTTTTATAAACATGAAGAAGCTTTAAGTCAGATTAAAGATGATTTAAAAGTTTGTGAGAGTGTAATTAAAAATAAAGTTAAAATACCATTTAAGTATTTTAAAAGACCTGAATGGGATAAATTTAAAGGAGCAGATGATACTTTTGTTCCAGATACTTTAATGCCTGATGGAAAAAGGATTCAACTTGCTTCAACTCATGATTTAGGACAAAATTTCTCTAAAGCCTATAATATTAAGATTTTAGGTGAAGATGAGAAAGAGCATTATGCTTATCAAACTTGTTTTGGTCCTGGTGTTTGGAGAATTATGGCTGCTCTAATAGGAATACATGGTGATGATAAGGGTTTAATATTACCTTTTGATATGGCTCCATTACAAATAGTAATTATACCTGTACTTTTTGCAGACAAGAAAAAAGAAAACGATTCTGTTCTAAAAAAATGTAAAGAAATAAATGACTTACTAAAAGAAAATTATAGGGTAAAGTTTGACAATAGAGAAGATAGTATTGGTTTCAAATACAATGATTGGGAGATGAGAGGAGTTCCTATAAGAATTGAGGTTGGACCAAAAGAAATAGTAGAGAATAGTGTTTCAATTGCAATTAGAACAAAGAAAGGGAAAAATTTAGTTAAGATATCGGAATTAGTTAAAAGTATTCAAAATTTTGCAAATGAAATAGATAAAGACATAGAATTAAAAGCAGAGTTATATTTCAAAAATAATACAAGAAGTACTGAAGATTTTACTGAATTAAAATCTCTTGTTCTCAAATATAAGGGTTTTATTATTGTTCCTTTTTGTTCTGTTAATAAAGACGGCGAAAAATGTGCTGCTAAAATTAAAGAACAAACTCAAGGTGGAAACATTTGTGGAATTGGTTATCCCAATGAAGACAAAGTTAAATCTGGACAGAAATGTATTATTTGTGGTAAAAAAGCACAACATTTAGTTTATGTTGCTAAGAGCTATTAGATTTTTTAGACAAATGATTTGGCTTTCTATTTTTGTATATCCAAGATTTTATTAAGTCTTTCGAAAAATTTAATTCTTTTGCAATTTTATAAGCACTTAATCCTTTTTTCCTTAATTCAATTGCTTCTTTATATTTCAATTCTTTTAATTTATTAAGTTCTGCTAATTTGTGTATCTCTTTCGTTGTTTTTTTATTAATTATTCTTTTGCTTGTATACAAAAAACCTATATTCTTTACAAAATTACTTAAATTAATATAATTTGTGTGAATGATGAAATATAATTGAATGTGTCTTGTATTGTCTCTTTTTCTAATATACTCTCTTTCTTTTTTAACATCAGTACTAGTTATATTAAATTCATATAATAAACTTTTTAATTGGTTTAAATAATTTTTTCCGCTTTCTATATAATTTATTTCTTTACACATATAAAAACTCATTGTTTGAAAAGAGAACCTTTTTTTCTTCATTAGTTTTGGATTGCTTAATTCTGCATCAAACATTCCTTGAAGAAATCTTTTTTTAATTTTAGATCTTCTTTTACCATTATATATCCATTCAGGAACATTATAATTTCTTGTGCTCTTATCACCTTCTATTGCCCCAAAGCATTTAAACAACCTTGTAAAAACCCTACAACTAACAACCATTTTCCCATTATTTATTTTATAAGTATATATTTTTGGTTTTACTTCAAATTTTACTAAATGTTTTATCATTTTTTCTAAATCAGTATTTACTCCATAAAACCAAGTTTTATCTAAGGCTCTTGAAATATTTCCATCTCCTAAATTATAACCTATTAAATAAGAGAGCCATTCTAATTCTTTAATCTTGTAATTTCTAAAATAATTTCTTCTTTCAGCTTCTTGAATTACTTGTATAGATAGCGGTTTTGTTCCTCTTTTTTTCCAATTGTAAATTCTATCTTTAGATATTTTATAATTTCTAATTGATTTTGAATTATTCATTATAACATTGTAATCATTAATTTCTTTCATATCTCTTACATTAAATGTTTCTAGAAATCTTTTTCGTATTTCTTGTTTCTCCATAAAATAACAATTCACCTTTAATTTAAATTTCTTTCGTAAAAACTTTTGTAAAATTTTCAGATTCGAGTAGAAGCTATTAATTCTAGGCTAATAATCTTTAAATATTTATTAAATTCCCCCCTAGTATGATACAACTGGAAAATGCAGACATATTTCTTACAGATGTTGAAAGAGCTTTAAATGAATTAGACACTAAACACAAAGGCAAACAAAGTGAAAGATTTTTAACAAGTCATTTATGGATGATTGATCATTTAGATAGAAACATTATTGTTAAACTTGTTAATTTAAAGGAAAATATGGCTTTTGTAAGAGATAAAAATAATGATTTACCCAGAGTTCATTTTGATACCATTATGAAATTTTCAGATGATATAATTTTAGTTATGCAAGATATGATTGATTATTATAAATATAAACCAAGCTATTTAGATGTAGATTTAAAATGGCAGCAAAATTTACCTAGAATTATGGAGAAATTTAAAAGTATAAAAAACAGGCATTCTCTTATTAAATCTCAGATTAAAAGCAAGAAAACACAGAAAGAAGAACAAGACAATTGGTTCAGGTAGTTTGTTGTTTTTCTAAATAAATTGCGAATATTGAAGAAGACATGTCTCCTGTTTTAGAAACTATAGTTATTAATAAATTTACTAATTTTCTTTCATTTTCTGCTTTTGATTTAATATTATTTAAATTTTTCATTAGTTCTTCTTTTTTATCAACTAAATTGTTTAATTTTTCTGTTGAAAACGTATAAACTAGATTGTAATACTCTGTAAAAAAGTTATTTACTTCAGAATATAGATTAATAGTTTCTTCTTGTATTTCATCTTGATTTTTTTCCAGTGACTGGCAAATATGTTTGTATTCATCACATATTTTTTCCAACTCCCAAATTAAAGTTATTATGAAAACTTCTTTTTCTTTATTCTTGTAAAGTCCTTTATTTATTAGTCTTAAACAAAAACTAGTTAGTTGATTATTTGTATTTTCTAAATTTATTAAAGTTGGTAACGTTGAGTATTGTTTTGTCTTTATTAAATCTAAACTTGAATTTGCAAATGAAATTACAACTAGAAAAGCTCTTCTTAAACTTGCATCAAATTCTTTTTCTAACTCTATTGATATATTTTTTAAAACTATTTTTTTAGGTGTTTGATCTGAAACAATAAAACCTAATAATAATGTTCTTGTTAAATCTTGAATTGTATCTGATAGAATTGGTTTTTCATATTTTAATGTTATTTCGTCATAACCTAGCTTATGTAATGCAGATATAGAACACCTTAAAACTCGTTCATTATAATTATTTATATCTAATTCAATTTTTTTTATTTCTGAACCTTGTCTATTGGGCTTGATAACTAAAGTATTACTTACTTGTTCTATATCTAACTCGTCTCCTTTTTGAATACCAAATTGTTTTACCCATTTACTTGGAAGAGATACTACAGAAGTCTTACCTGCGAGTTGTATGACGCTCCTCTTCATTCATTTAATATTATATTTTAGTCTATAAAGCTTTGTTATTTCTAGTTTTAAGAATAATAAACTTTATATTTTAGTTTAATTTTATTTTAAAATGGTTGGGACATCTGATTTAATTGGTAGGCCTAAAACAAGTGCTTTTTATGATGCAGGCAGGATCATTTTTGTAAGTGAATGTTTAGGTTCTGAAGATAATCACAAGTTAATAGATCCTTTGACAAAAGCTGTTGATAATGAAAGAGTAAAAGGTAATTTTCCCTATATTTTTACTTATGTTCCTCCTCAATTATTATTTAATTCTGGATATTTAATGGGTAAAAAAATTAATGGAAAGGATATTTTAGTTTTAAATATGAATAAAGGAGCTCTAGGAAAAATTAGAATTGGTAATAAAGATGAAGGGTGTGATGTTGAGATGGAGGTTTTATCTAGTGATGGATTTGCTTATGATGTTCCTGTTGTTGAACTTTCTGGGTTAATTGTAAGAGATGGTCAAACACTTGAAACATTAGAGGATGGATTATATGGGGATGTTAATGCCAGTATTGCATACAATTACTTGTTTGAATCTAAAAAAATGGAAGGTAATCCATTAACAGATTTAAGAAGGGTTTTAGTTTGTGATAGAAGTATGCCAGAAATTTTTACGAAAATGCCAAGAGATCTTTTATCTGTTTGGTATCATAGACTAGGTACTCATCCAAGAAGATTTGGAGAAGTTGAATGTCAAGAAGGTTTATTAGCAATTATTTATGAAATGGACTCTAAACCTTTAAGAATTGAACCTATTAATCCAGTTAGAAATTTTTAAATAATGAAATAGATATTTAATATTATGTTTGCAAAGTTAAATTTTAATCCAATAAAGGAAATTACTTTATTTGGCTCAACTACTTTTTATATTTTTCTTTTAATTCTTAGTTTTTTTGATTTTGATATATTTATTTTTTTATTACTAGGTTTTATTATTACTTTTGGAATTGCTCTTATAATTAGATTGTTATATTTTAAGAAAAGACCTTTAAAACAAACTTATGCTAATTTTATTGAAAAAGTAGATGCTTCTTCTTTTCCAAGTTTACATGTTGCTAGATCTATTTTTTTAACTTTAGTAATACATAAATTCTTTAATAATTACTTTTTATCTATATTTTTCTTAATAATTGCTATTTTAGTAGCTTTTTCTAGAATTTATTTGAAAAAACATGATATTTATGATGTTCTTGGTGGTTTAGTTCTTGGCATAATTGGTTATTACTTGGTTAATTTTGTTATAAGTATTATATAACTTTTAAGAATTAATTATAAATCATTCTTTAACTATTATAATTATTGAGGTGATCTTATGATCGACAAAAAACAGGTGATTATTATATCAAATTTAAGGAGAAATGCTAGAGAGAGTTTAACTAGATTAAGTAAAAAAACTTCAATTCCAGTTTCTACAATATTTGAGAAACTTAAAGTTTATGAAAGTACAATTATAAAAAAGCATACTTGTTTAATTAATTTTGCAAGTCTTGGTTATAATACCACTGCAAACATTTTTTTAAAAGTTAGTAAAATAGATAAGGAAAAAGTAAAAGATTATTTGACTATTTCTAAAAGCTTGAATAGTGTTTATAGAGTAAATAATAATTATGACTTTATGGCTGAAGCAATATTTAAAGACATGAAAGAAGCAGAGTTATTTTTAGAAGAAATAGAAAATAAATTTGATATTCAAGATAAATATGTTAGTTACATTATAGATGAAATTAAGAAAGAAGATTTTATGAGTAATCCTGAATATTTAAAAATTATAAATAGAGAATGATTATTTTTTCTCTAGCTCTTGTAATTTTTTTAGAAGAGCTTCTTTTTTCTTTAATAAATTGTATTTTTCAATATGTTCTGGAGTTTTGTTTTTTCTATAAGATTTGAATAAAGCATTTGTAAAATTTCTTAAGAAAACTGCTTTTTTTAATTTTTTATAATGTTCTGGCTTTGTAGTGTTAATAATATTTTCTAGTTCTCTTTTATTATTATCAGTAAAATCATTTACAATAAAAAATGGTTCATCTTTCATTATTGTTGCAAGCCTGTTTTTCCTCTAACATATTTTTCTAGTAAAACTAGACCTTGTGCTATTGCTCTATTTTGATCTAGTAAAGAATCTAATCTTGATGATAATTCCATTATTTTCGCTTCAGTAGATTCGACTTCTCCTACATGTTTTGCTGCATCTTCAAATAAAGAAACTAATTTGTCTATTCTTTCAATTAATTGTTTATTTGCATGCAATAATTCATTAACATTTTTAGAACTTAAACTTTCATGTTTAATATCACTTTCTTTTTTTTCAACCATATTGTTATCTCTGAAAAACTACTATAAAAATGTTTCTTTTGAACAATCTTGTCTATTTTAGTATTAGAAAATCTTTTATAAGCTTACAAACATAGACAGGATATGAAAAATCAATTAATGTATAAAGAATATGCAAAATATTATGATCTTATTTATTCTTGGAAAAATTATAAAAAAGAAGCTGATAAGATAAACAAACTTATTAATTTTTATAAAAAATCAAATGGTTTAGATTTACTTGAAGTTGCTTGTGGCACTGCACATCATTTAAAATATCTTAAAAATAAATTTAATTGTTCAGGAATTGATATTAATCAAGGAATTTTAGATGTAGCTAAGAAAAAGTTTCCAGATATTAATTTTAAGAAAGCAGATATGGTTAATTTTAAATTTGGGAAAAAGTTTGATATAATTACTTGTTTATTTAGTTCTATAGGATATGTAAAGACTGAGGCAAATTTAAGAAAGACAATTAATAATTTTGCATCTCACTTAAAACAAGGAGGAGTTGTTATAATTGAACCTTGGTTTACTAAATCTGCCTATAGAGTAGGTTTTCCACATATGACTACTTATGAAAGTAAAGAGTTAAAAATTGCTAGATTAAATGTTTCAAAAGTGAAAGGTAATCTTTCTATAATGGACATGCACTTTTTAGTTGCAGAGAAAGATAAAGAAATGAAATATTTTATTGATAGACATGAAATGGGAATGTTTGGAACTGATAAGATATCACAAATTATGAAAGAAGCTGGTTTGAAAGCTAAATTTTTGAAAAAGGGTTTTATGGAAGAAAGAGGCTTATTTGTTGGTATTAAAGAATAAAATAATTATTCTAAATTATTCTTTCTTATACACATATGTTTTTAAATTAAAATATTGTTGAAAATTTATGGAAGAACAACTTATTTCAGTTTCGTCACCTAGCCGTCCTTATCAGAGTTTTTTAGTCAGATTATTAAAAGAACTTCCGTTAGACCCTTTGCGAGGTGAAATTACTTTTGTAGCCTCTGGATTGAAACCGGAAATTTCTCAAGACTCTAGAGAACAAATGAGATATGCTCAAACGTGTGTTAGAAGAGGAAATATTATTCCTTATTCAACAGCTAGATATGTTTTTAATGAAGGAAGAAATTTATTTGTACCAGTATCTGATTTAACTAATGGTTCTGAAATTTATGGTAGTGCTATAACTTCTTCTGAAGCTATGGATGTAATATTAAAACAAGAATTAGCTGGCGGTAGAAAGAATGCTATAAGGGTAGGTATTCCCTCTTTTGATCTTGAAGTTCAAGATGAGGACGGGATTGCTTATACTAATTTTAGACAAGCATTTCTTGATACTCTTGTAGGTGAAGACTATGAAATAGAAAGTTTTGATATCTGGATTTCTAGGCAATATCAACCTGGATATCCAGAAGGAAGACATGTAAGAAAAGAAAGCTTAAGATTTAATATGGATGGAAGAAATACTGATACTGTAATTTTCGATTATTTAGCTGGAAGAGGAGATAATCTTGGAGATTGGTTTTCTAAACTTCAAAAAGAGTAGTATTAGATAATTAGCTATTTAAAAGTTTCTTAAGATTTTTTCTTACAATAGCTTTATAAATGTTTTAGTTATTTGTAGCCCTAATGTTAACACAAACTTTTAAACAATTCATTGGAAAAGACGCATTTGCTGATATTTACGGGCAAGATAAAGCTAAGAAACAAATACTTTCAGCTTTAATCATGAATAGACATGTAATTCTTGTAGGTCCTCCTGGAATAGGAAAAACTACTTTTGCTAAGAATATAGCTAAATTATTACCAGAAATGCAAGTTAAAGATCCAATAACTAATGAAGTTAAGAAATTAAAAGGTGTAGAAAGGTTTGTGAGATTACAAGGCAGTCCTGATTTAACTGTTGAAGATATGATTGGTGATATTGATCCTATTAAAGCATTAAAATATGGTCCAATGTCTATTGAAAGTTTTACTCCTGGTAAGATATTCAAAGCTAATAATGGTGTTTTATTTTTTGATGAAATAAATAGAGCTCCTGAAAAATTACAAAATGCTTTACTTCAAGTTCTAGAAGAAGGAAAAGCAACAATTGGTGGTTATGATGTTGATTTAGATGCTAGTTTTATTATGATTGCAACTATGAATCCTGAAGATTTTGCTGCAACAGAAAGATTAAGTGAAGTATTATTAGATAGATTTGATTTTATATTTGTAGATTATCCTGAAAGTTTACAATTAGAAAAAAGAATTGTGAAAGAAAAATCTGAAATATTAAAAGAAGTAGAATTTCCAGATGAATTATTAAATTTAACTTTAGCTTTTGTTAGAAATTTAAGAAATAATGAAAATCTAGAAAGGGTTCCCAGTGTAAGAGCATCAATGGGTTTATATGAAAGATCTCAATCAAATGCTTTGTTAAGCGGAAGAAAAATAGTTTTAATTGAAGATGTAATGGAAAGTTTTTATTCAGTAGTTAGTCATAGAATAAGGTTAAAACCTAGTGTAAAATATTTAATGTCTGCTAAAGAATTTATTGGAAAAGAATTTAATAAATTTAAAGAAAACTTTGAGAAAGAAGATTCTCAGGAGTATCCCTGATACAGATATTGAAGAATTAAGAACTGGTCATGACCAAAAAGGTGATATGGGTTCTGATGAAGGTTTAAGTCATAGTTTAGTTGAAGGCAATGAACAAAGATTACAACAAGGGATGTTGTTGGATGCTGGATTAAGTCAAGGATTATTTGCTTTTAATCCTGAAATGATGTTTGAAAATTTAGTTAAAGATTATTCTAATGCTAAAAAAATTTATGGTGAAAGTTTCTTAAGATATGCTAGTGGTTTTGATAATGATACAATTAAAAAAAATATTAAATTTCCTGAATTTCAAAAACAAGTTAAAAATAATTTAAAACAAACTGAGCAAGAATTAAAAGATGAAGATTTTATTGATGAAGATGGAAAAATAACTGATAAAGGATTTAGTTTAGCTTCTATTGTTTTGTATATGCAGGAATTAGATGATTTAACTGCGAAAGGTTTAGGTGAAAGAAAAACTAAAAAAGCAATGTTATATGGTGATAAAGAAAACATTAAGAATTATAAAAAAGGAGATAGATACAGAGATATTTCTATACAATCTAGTGTTAGAAGAGCAATTAGAAGAAATCATAGTAAAATTGAACTTGAAGATTTAAGAGTATTTGAGAGAGATAGCAAAGGAATGATTTACATTGTTTATGGATTAGATGCTTCTGGAAGTATGAAAGGTAAAAAAATTGAATTATGTAAAAGAGCTGGAATTGGTTTAGCTTTCAAAGCAATAGAAGAAAATGATAAAGTTGGATTAATTGTTTTTGGAAGTGAAATACATGAAGCTGTTTATCCTACACATGATTTTAGTCAATTTATTAAAGCAATTGTAAAAGTTACGCCTAAAAAACAAACTAATTTAGCTTTAACAATACAAAGAGCAATTGAAATGTTTCCTAGTCAAAATATAACTAAACATTTAGTATTAATTACTGATGCAATGCCAACTGTTGGAGATGATCCTACTAAGAATACTTTAAACTTAGTTGAGAGAGCTGCTGATTATGGAATTACTATTTCTGTTATTGGAATTGGATTAGAGAAAGATGGAGCTGAATTAGCTAAGAAAATTGTTGAAATTGGAAAGGGAAGATTATATGTTGTTAATGATTTAGACAATATAGATAGAATTGTATTACAAGATTATTATAATTTGTAGATATAAATATTTATAAAGCGATAATTAATTGATTTATTTATGGTAGATAGATCTAATAATGTTGTTGAACCTTCTGTAGTTGTTTCTAATTATTATGATAATTTAGCAAGAGAGAATGGTGCTCATCTTTATGTTGGTAAGGGTGTTGAATTTAGATTTCCACTTGGAAACACATATGGAACACTAGTTAAGTTAACTTTAGATGCTAATATTAGTGATGAAGATGTTTTACATAGAGCTAGTAACCTAAATGTTTTAGTGAAGACACATGATCCTAAAGTTGCTGTTAGAGCTTTTTCTGAATTACTTACTTCTTATTTACCTAGAGATTGTGGATTTGTTGAAGCTAATTTTGATAATGGTAGGTGGAACGATACTAAAGCTTATTTAGAAAGTCTTGGACTTAAAGTTCCAGATATAAGACAAGTTGCTAAATTTGGTGTAGGTTTAGAATTTATGGCTCAATTTTTTGAAAGAGGTGATTTTGGAATGATGAGGCATGATAGAATTCTTCCCGTATACTTTGAAGCTGGTCAAAATAAGTCTCCAGATATTTATGGTCGTCAACGTGTTAAAATGAAAATGGATCAGGATATATTTTTAATAACTGATGGCATAAAAACAGGAAGAAATAACATGAATGGTTATTCTCGTATTTTAGATAGGGCTTTGGGGTTTAGTTAATTTTTTATAACTTTTTAACAATATAAGAATTAATAAATAGTTTATTTTTACTTTTATTATGATAGATATAAATAAATGTTACGTGTTTGAAGATTCTGAAGATATTTTAGGGAATCAATTTATAGGACCTTTATTTTATAAAGATGTTGATGAAAAAGTTTTATATAGGGCTTCTAAGGAAGCACTTACTTTAACAGGTCATCCTTTTAGAGACCAACCAATTTTAGTTCCAATAAAACTTGAAATATTATGTAGAGAAAAATGGGAACCACATCCAGTTTTAGTTCCTAGTTTAAATAAAAATTCTAGAAATGTATTTCCTTATTACATTTTTACAGTTGCAGATAGATTTGCAAAAATTTTGAGATTAGATCTTCCAGGAGTTTTCTTTAGTGATTATAAAGTTTTTTTAGAAAGAGCTGAAAATGCAGGCGTCTCTATTGGAAGAGCTAGAACTGAAGATGCTTATATAGTTACAGATCTGCCATTCTAAAAAAATAAAATATTTAAGAAAAGTTCGATTGCCCTATTTGTGGTTGAAAAATTCGTTTAATAAGCATTCTTGTGGTTTAATGATTAAAAGATTTAATAGATGTTCATAACTTCGTTTTTTAATATATAAGAAAGAATATTTAGTTATTAGAATGTTTTTTGTGCAATTAAATCTTTTATAACCCATGGTTCTCTAAGATTATATCTAAATTCTCTTGGTTTTCCACTACCATTCGCAAAACTTACATCTCCACGTCTAAGTTCAGATAATTTTCCAAATAAGTTATAATTAATTTCTCCATTATCTTGATTTCCATCTCTATTGCATAAAATTCCTATTTCTCTTGCTGCTAGATCTACATTTACAGCAGCATAAAATGGTCTTAATGGACCATTTGAAAGCAAAGTTCTTCTTACTACTGCTATTTCTTCAGGTCCTTTCATTGGAGTTTCTTTATAGGTTTTATGGCGTTGGAAACGATTTATTGCATCTTCTAGTGCATTAGGCATTACTTGTAAAGCTACTGCAATTTCTACTAATGGTAGTTTATCCATAACATATTCTGGAATTTGATCATATGGTGACCAACCTAAAAGTCTTACGTGTGCCTCTTCAAATGCTCTTAAATCTCTTATTTCAGGACCTTCTTCACTTTCTTTTCTAATGCTTGCAGTTGCTGCTCCTATAATTCCTCCAATAGGTCCATGATATGAAGAAACTCTTCTTATTGTATAATCATTAACAGCTAATCTAATCTTTGCCATGTATTTTCCCTTTAATTTCTATTTATAAGAATTTCTTTATAGAATTACATACCTCACAGATACTAATTTATTGTAAATATTTATAAATAATTCAATAATTTTAAATTTGTGATAGATAATGGGTCTGTTAAATTAAGTAGATTAGAAGGAAAGCTTTCCACGCATAAATTTGAATGTAATCCTTTGAAATGGGAAGACACTTTCTGGGGATGGGATCGTTTGCCTGTAAGATTTGTTGAAACAGATAAGTGGTGGTTTTTCAAATTTAGAGGAAATATTTATGCTCAAGATAAAGCTGGTGAACATTTTATAAAATGTTATGGATGCGAAAAACCAGTAGAATTCCTTATTAGAGAAATTGAAATTGCTGGTTCTTTAGATAAAGCTCAAGTAATTGGAGAATTTGAAGTTCCATATTGTAAAAAATGTGATAAGGGTAAATATGAAAATGTTTAAATTTACTTAAGTTCTTCATTAATTGTGGAAAATAAAAAACATATTATTGCTGTTACTGCAATTATAAAAAATTCTTTAGGAGATAAATTTTTAATTATTAAAAGAAGTAAAGATGAAATTGCATTTCCTGGAAAATGGAGTTTTCCTGGTGGTAAATTAGAAAAAGGAGAAAGCATTTTTCAAGCTTTGAAAAGAGAGGTACTAGAGGAAGTTGGTTTAGATATTGAAGATTATAAAAAATATTTGAAAGATTTTACTTTTATTAAACCAGATGGACATAATGTTGTTGGATTTAATTTTTTAGTTAGGGCTATTAATGAAAATGTTAAACTTGGTTTTGGTTTTGATGAATATAAATGGATTGATCCTAAAGAATTTAATGAATTTGATCACATTGAAGGAATGGAAGAAGAAGTTGAATTAGCTTTTAGGAATTAACCATATCTTTCTTCTTTCCAGATGTCACCATGATTATTGTACCCTCTTGTTTCCCAGAAACCAGGTTCATCTTTTTCTACAAATTTTAAAGCATTTAAAAATTTAGAACTTTTCCAACCATATAAATGTGGAATTATTATTCTTAAAGGCCAACCATGTTCTTGAGGAATTGGTTGACCATCTAATTCATAAGCTAAAATAACATTTTCTTTTTCTAAATCTTCTCTTGGTACGTTTGTTGAGTAACCATCCATCCCATATTGAATCAAATATTTCCAATTTGGTTTTACTTTTATTATTTTTAAAAATTCTTTGAAAGAAACTCCTTTCCATTTTACATCTAATTTAGACCAGTGAGTTACACAATGAAAGTCTTCTGTTAATTCTATTGAAGGCATTTTTAATATTTGATCATAAGTAAATTCTATTTCTTTTTCTATTAAACCTGAAACTTTTAACTTGTAAGTTTTAGAATCAAAATTTGGTTTTATTCCTAAATCTAAAACTGGGAATTTTTCTGTTTGATATTGACCAGGAGGAATTCTTTCGTTTTCGTTTTTCTTGCTTTTTTTATCTTTGAAAATCTTAGCTATTTTTTCTTTTGATTTTATTAATGATTGATTGTATTTCATTTTAATAGTTCCATAAATTGTTCTCTACTTAAACCTGCTTGTCTGAGAATTTCTAATAATGTACCTTTATCTATTTCAGTATGCAATGGAACAACTGTTGACCTTTTCCCATTCGCATCTTCTTTTACTAAAATAACATGACTTCCTTTTTGTCTAATTGTTTTAAATCCAATTTTACTAAGAATTTTTATTAGCTCTTTACCCGAAAGCCTGGGAAGTTTTTGCATTATTTACCTCTATGCTAGTAATTATTGTTTCTTCATTACTTAAACCTTCAGGAACTCCCATTACTTCTATATGTAATTGAATTGCCTCTTTTAGATTAGAGACTGCTTCTTCAACTGTATTTCCTTGACTAACTACATCTAATTCAGAACATAAAGCTACATATTGTTTTTCGCCTTTTTTAATTATAACTGTTAATTTCATAATCTTACTAAAGGCCTATTCTTTATATAATTATCGGGTTTTAACTAGAATACTTTTCTATTATTTCTTTTAATAAATTTTTATTTAATTTATGATCTATGAATAATTGTAATGTTTTTGTCCACCACTCATGCATTTTTAATGATTTTTCTTTTAAACTTAATTCTTTAGAAATTTCATTTGGTCTATAAGTACTGAATAAATTTCTTGCTTCTTTATTGAATTCTTCACTTATATAATTTCCTTCAATTAATATTCCAGATGAAGTAAATACTTTATTATCTATATGGTGTGCTTTTGTTATTGTTCTATCAAAATCAGCTACTAAATGTAAGCAATTAATTCCTTCTTGTTTTATATTATTTATTTTAATTTTTAATTCTTGTTCATTTCTTATAATTATGTCTTTCATTATTTTTCCGTATTGGATAGATTTATATAAATTTCACTTCTAGTTATTTTATGGCTAAAAAGAAAAAATCCAGCAAAAACTATTTAGCTTTGGGCATAAAGTACTTCTTTCAAGGAATTTACTGGCTTATTAAAAATGTAGTTTTGGGTATTTACTTTGTTATTCGTTTCTTTTATAATGAAATAAAGAATATAAAATTCAATAGACAAACTAAAGTTGTTAAAGAAGAAAATAGAGCTAGTGAAAGAAAAGAAATTACTAATAGACCAAATGTTTCTGGAAGTGGAATTTATGCTGATTTTTTTGTTTTGAAAGAAATTCATGGTAATTTTAGTTCTTTTGAAGATTACTTATTAAAAACTAATTCAGGAATTGGAATTATTATTGGTGCAAGAGGAACTGGAAAAAGTGCACTAGGTTTAAAATTATTAGAAAATATTCATGTTAAAACTGGAAGAAAAGTTTCAACTATGGGTTTTAATTCTGAAGATTTACCAAATTGGGTTAATAATATTGAGACTATTGAAGAAGTTAAAAATAATTCTGTTGTTTTATTAGATGAAAGTGGAATTACTTTTTCTTCTAGAGAATCAATGAGTAATATTAACAAATTATTGAGCAATTTATTATTAATTGCTAGACATAAAGATGTTACTTTAATTTTTATTTCACAAAATTCTAGTAATATAGATTTGAATATTATAAGACAAGCTGATTTTTTATTATTTAAACCAAGTTCTTTATTACAAAAAGATTTTGAAAGAAAGAAAATTAATGATATCTACAAAGAAGTTGATAATTACTTTAAAGAATATAAAGGTGAGAAAGGATTAGTTTATGTTTACTCTGATGTTTTCAAAGGTTTTGTGTTAAATCCACTACCTAGTTTCTGGAATGATAAAGTTAGTAAAGCTTACAGAGATAATTAAAGTTCTGATAGTTTTCCAAATATAGCTTTTGCTATTAGAAAAATATTTCCCCTAGAAATTTTAAGATATTCTATTAGAGATATTTCTACTAGTACCCCTGTACGATAAATATCGGGTTGACCCTTTCTTGGTATTCTATATTTTAAAGTTAAATAAGGGAAAATAGAATCTGTTATTTCTATAATGTTATTTATCTTTTTAGGCCCTTTATAATAAGAGTATACTTTTTCTATATATTCTTTCATATGTCCAAATTCTTTTATTTTTGGAATAGATGGAGCATTCATATCTGTTTTTTTAGGCTCACTTAGATCACCTATATCTATTGTAATTATAAAATCATTATTCTTATTTTTTATTGGATAACCTATAGAATGAATAATTGAATGCCTTATAATAACCATAATAAATAATTCTATAGTATTATTTAATGAATTAAGTGCTGGATGAATTTCTGAAACTTTATTCGCAAGATTTTCATAAGATATTCTTTTATTTAATTTTATTTTATCCCAGTAATATTGAACAATTATTAATAATAAATTTATTACTCCTTCAGCATAATCTTCAAATTTATTATTTAACCAATCTAGCATCAATGGAATTCTATTAAAATCATATTTTTCTATTAGATAATTTATTTCTTCTTCTCTTTGTTCTAAATAATTTAATCTGCTTTTGAATACTTTTAATTTTATTTCGTCTGATGGATATTTTTTTATTAATTCATCTATAACATAATTTATCGGCGTCAGTCCTGCGCCCGTCTTATGCGATTCCATATTCCAAGCAAAATCACATAATAAACCATAATAATTATCCATATTATATTTTTTATTTAAATTTTTTATACCTAAATTGGCAATAGTTTTTTTGATTTTTTCTTCGAATTGCAAATTCTTTGTTATTTTTTCCTTTACTGGCACAAGATAAATAGAATTTACTATATTAGCAAAATTTAAGCCTGTCAATTTATTTATTTCTTTATAAGTAGAACTGTTAACATTTGGTTTATTATTTATTTCTTCTAATTTTCTTTTACATGAATTATCTATAAATCCTTTAAGATTCTGAAATTTAACTCTTTGATTTTCATCTTCTAGTAAATGAAGAATTTTATTTTTTAGCTCTTCATCGATGTTTGCATTTCCCATACTTTTTAAGTACTATTAAGTATTTATAAAATTAACTACATTAGAAAAATTAAATTTATTCTATAAATTGTGAAGGAGCTCCAGAACAATAACTACAACCTGCTGTTACAGCTTTATGTTGTGAAGTATGCATTGAAAGAGAAAAGTTTGAAACATTGCTTGAAATTTTAGATCCTAAAGTTGAAGGAGGAACTGGAGTTGCTGAACCGCCATACCAACCTTTTTGTGGAGCATTATTTGAATAACCACCAAATGCTCCTGAAGCTGCATAAGAATTTAGAACAGCATTTACTCCTTGAATACCTACAGGGGCAACATTGTAACTTGTGTTTGTAGTATTATAAGCAAAAGTATTTTTGTCATTACTATATTTTGAAGGTAATTGAACAGGAGCTTCTCCTGCACTTCTATACCTAGTTGCATTTGCTTCTGTAGTTGGCTGTTCAGGTTTTGCTATAGTGTAATAAGGATTTTTAGCTTGTTTTTGTGCTGGTTGTTTTTCTGGAGTAGGTTTGTAGTCTTTATCCAATGCTATTAATTCTACTACTTTCTCTGTTTTTGGATTATTAAAATTTAAACTAAATAATATAGAATTTCCAAATTTTTCTGATTTTAGAATTGCTTCTTTTTCTAATATTTTTAAAGTTTCATGTGTCCAAGATACACTAATATTAAGAATTCTAGCTATTTGATTTACATTATATCCTTCTTTTTTACTTAGTAAAAGTTGGATTATTTGTCTTTGTTTGTCTGAAATCATGGTTAACCTAATAATTATTCGGTATTTCAGAATATTTAAAGCTTGTGGATATAGGCATTATATAGCTATTTTAGACTTGTTTAGTATTCTATCGTTAACTTTATAAATCTTGATTTTTAACTACTTTTATGGATTTATTACAAGAGCTAGAAGTATGGTATATTATACCTGCAATTAGGAAAGAAATTGCTATGGCAATGATAGATAATGGAATAAGGCAAGTAGAAGTTGCTAAAAGACTAGGGGTAACTAAATCTGCTGTTAATCAATATTTTAAAGATAAAAGAGGTAATGATGTTCAGTTAACACCTAAAGTTAAAGATTCAATTAAAAGTTATGTTAATTCAATAAATGATCCAAAAGATTCAGTTAGAGCTATTCAATCATTATTAAATTTAGCAAGAGAAGAAAAAATTGCTTGTTCAGTTCATAAAAACATTGATAAAAGTTTTGATAATTGCAATTTATGTTTTGAACCACATTTAATTCAAATTGGAGATAAAAAACAATGAAAGAAATTTATTTAGATAATGCAGCAACAACAAAAGTAAGAGAAGAAGTTGTTCAAGAAATGAATAGATACTTTGATGTTGTTTATGGTAATCCTGGAAGTTTTCATGGTAAAGGTTTAGAAGCTAAAGATTCTTTAGATGAAGCAAGAGAAAGAGTTTCTAAAATATTAAATTGTCTTTCTAAAGAAATTATTTTTACAGCTGGTGGAACTGAAAGTATAAATTTAGCTTTGAAAGGTTTAGCAAAAGCAATGAAAGGAAGAAAAAATCATATTATAACTAGTCAAGTTGAACATCATGCTGTTCTTCATACTTGTGAGTATTTAGAAAAATATGAAGATTGTGAAGTTACTTATTTAGAAGTTGATAAATATGGAATGGTAAATCCTGAAAATGTAAAAAATGCAATTAAAGAAAACACTTTTTTAATTACAATAATGTATGCAAATAATGAAATTGGAACTATAAATAATATTTCTGAAATTGGAAAAATTGCTCAAGAAAAGAATATTTATTTTCACACAGATGCTTGTCAAGCTGCTGGATATTGTGAATTAGATGTAAATAAATTAAATGTTGATTTAATGACAATCAATGCAAGTAAATTATATGGTCCTAAAGGTGTAGGATTATTATATGCTAAAAGAGGAGTAGAATTAGTTCCTTTAATTCATGGTGGTGGACAAGAAAACAAAATGAGAAGTGGAACTGAAAATGTTCCTGGAATTATGGGATTTGTTAAAGCTCTAGAATTAGCACAATCTGAAAAAGAAATTGAAGTTCCAAGATTAATTAAATTAAGAGATAAATTAATTCAGGGAATTATGAATAATATTGGCAAAACAATTTTAAATGGACATCCTACTCAAAGATTAGCAAATAATGTTAATATTAGTATTTTAGATATTGAAGGTGAAGCTTTATTATTATATTTAAATGAATTTGGAATTTATTGTTCAACTGGAAGTGCTTGTACTAGTCAAACATTAGACCCTAGTCATGTTGTTATTGCTACTAATTTACCTTATGAAGCTGCACATGGAAGTTTAAGATTTACTTTAGGAAAAGAATCTACTGAAGAAGATGTAAATAAAGTTTTAGAAGTTTTACCTGATATTGTAGATAAATTAAGAAGAATAAGTCCTGTAAATGTTAATGTTCAACATATTATAGATGCTAGAGGGGGAAATTAAAATGAATCAAGAAACACAAACTCAAAGTAAATTAACAATACATCCAGATGTAAAAGCTAAAGTTGATAGTCAAAAATGGTTTTACACAGATACTGTTAAAGAACATTTCTTTACACCTAGAAATATTTTTATTAGTGAAGCAGAAGCACAAGAATATGCAAAAAATTGTGACGGAATAGGAATGGTTGGCTCACCCGCATGCGGAGATGCAATGAAAATGTGGATTAAAGTTGACAAAGAAAATGATGTTATTAGAGAATTAAAATGGCAAACATTTGGTTCATTATTACCTGGTGCAAAAATATTAATGAAGGATTATAAAACTAAACCAGTTGAAAAATTAACAATTGGTGATGAAATAATTGATGGTGATGGTAAACTTAATACTATTGAAGAAACTTTTGCTAGAGATTATAGTGGAAAAGTTTTTACATTTAGATTATCAACTTCTAAATATTATCAATTTAGTGTTACACCAAATCATCCAATTCCATGTGTAGTTAGAAAATTAGTTGCTACTATGGGGAATAGAAAAACAATGAGAAATTGGTATGATTATAAAGTTGAAGAAGAATTTGTTAATGGAACTGAAATTAGTACTTTACCTGCTTGTCAATTACAAGAAGGAGATTTTTTAGTTTATAACATTCCTAAAGAAAATGTTGATTCAAGTGAATTAAGTGAAGACTTTTGTACTTTGTTAGGTTATTATGTTTCTGACGGACATGCTCCAAGCAAAAGTAGAACTGTATTTTATTTTAATTTGGGAGAAGAAGAATTTATAGAAGAAATTGCTAATATTTGCAATAAATATAATTGGAATTATATTTCTTATCCTAGAAAAAATTATGCAGGTTTGTGCATACAAATAAATGATCCAAAAGTAACTCAATTACTTAGAAAACATGGTGGAACTCCAAAAAATAAGAAGTTTTCAAATGAAGTTATGAATTTACCAAAACTAAAACAAATGTTAATAGTTGATTCTTACATTAAAGGTGATGGTTGGGATTCTCAACAAAAAGAAAATTGGAATGAACAATATTTTATTTCAACTTCAATTGAACATTTAGCTTATCAATTACAAATTATGTTAGCTAGAAATTTTATATTTGCTGCAATACATAAAAGAGAACCTAGAGAATTTACTATCAGAGGTAAAACTTATACAAATAGTGGTGAATATAATTTAATATTTAAAAAATTACAACAACAATCAAGAATTAAAATTGATTTTGAAGGTGGGAATTTACTAATTCCTATTTCAAAAATTAATGTTACTGAATATGAAGGTAAAATCTATGATATTGGAATAGTTAATGAACCTAAAACTTATAGAGTAAATGGAATTTCATTACATAATTGTGCTTCAGCAATTGCTAGTACCTCTATGCTAAGTACAATGGTTACTGAAAATGGTGGAATGAAAATAGAAGGTGCTTTAAAATTAAAACCTCAAGATATTATGAATAGATTAGGGGGATTACCAAATAGAAAATTCCATTGTTCAGTTTTAGGTGATAAAGCTTTGAGAAGTGCAATTAATGATCACTTTAGAAAATCTGGACAAATTTCAAGAATTATTGTTGAAGGTGCAAGAATAATTGATGCTGCAACTAAAACTACAGATAAAGATATTGAAGAAGCAGTATTAGATGGTGCTTTAACTTTTGAAGATGTTCAGAAAAAATTAAAAGTTGGAATTGGCGATAAAGCTGTTATACCTGCAGTAGAAGAATTAATAAGATTTTACAAGGAGAAATATTTCGGTTAAAACATGGAAGGATATAATGCACCAAAAGATTTAGGGTACAAGGTTCAAAATGATTATGGACCAATTAATCAAAATAGTGTAAGCTCTTACGGTGGTGTATCTCAACAAAGTTCTGGTTTACCAATTTATAGTCCAATAAATCAAGAAAATTCAATAAGAAGCAGTCAATGTCCTAGAGGCGCTACTTTAGGTAAAGTTGCTAGTATGTGTGGTGCTGGTTGTTCTGGTGCTTGTAAAGTTCCTGGTTGAAATTATTTTTTAACATTTATTCTTGACACGTGAAGTTTAGTGTTCTCTTTACATCCTAGTTCTTCTAGCAAATCACTTATATCATCTGTTTCTAATGGTGCAAGTTCAGTTCTACCATTTTTATTCCAAGGATCATACCTTATGCTATAATAATGATCACCTTTTATTATTACTGCACCTCTATGTGTTTCGTCAATTTTGACATAAAATATTCTAGAGTCTTCAAATCTGTTATAACCAAAATCTCCTTCACTACCCATTAAATTTTGAAAAGCTTTTCTTTTATAAAATTAATTGTGATCTAACAGTTAATATAATTTGGTGAATAAAGTCCTGGATTTTTAGCATTTTGATATCCACGATTAAAACAATAACTTAATGGAAATTTGTAATTTGCTCCTTGGTTTCTTAAAATTGTTTTTACTTCTTCTCTTACTGGATCTGTATCTTGTAGATTTTCAAGGATTGCTAAAGTTCTTCCTTTGTTATTTGCTGTAATTGCTGCAGATCTCATTTCTATTAATGCTTTTATTGTTTTATCTACTAAACCCATAGATTTAGAACTGAAAAGTTATTTATAAACTTAATTATATGAATCTTCTAACTTTTTTCTTATATTCAGTATAAATTTCTCCAAATTGTTTTTCTAGGAATTTTTCTTCTGTTTTTACAATACTATTTAAAATTAAAATCATCAATACCAATAATATTAAAGTAAATATATTTTGTATTAGTACTAGCATTGAAAATGATAATGTTATTAATCCAAGATATACTGGATTTCTTGAACGTTTGTATAAACCAGAAATTACTAAATCTTTTATGTTATTATTCGTTCCCATTCTCCAACTTTTTCCCATTTGTTTATGAGACACTATAAGAATTATTATTCCAACAGCTAAAATAATATAACCAATTATATCTAATGTAAGGTTGTCAAACCATAAACTTAATTTATTTGAAGAGAATAAACTAGTAACTATCAAATACAAAGCTAAAACAATATAAAAAGACAACCATAATAATCTTTCTTTTAATGGGGCTTTTAAAAATGCTAAAGGATTTATTTTGTGCTTAAAATAGAAATAAATAGATTTTATTATTAAGTATACAAACAAAATTATTGCAACAGATAATACTATTATTTCCTTTGACATTTTAAGTGATTATTTTACTTAGTTTTTAATTATTTCGGTTTTATTATCTTTATTAATTTGTATTAGATTTTCTTCTTGTATAAAGGTATTTAGATTTTTTTGACCAAAACAAACATCATAGAAACTACATTGACCAGTTCTCCATTTACATAATGGACCTGGATTTTTATCATAATCTTTAATATCGTTGCTCTCAGTATTTAATTGTATAAATTCACATTCTCTTTTTGCTTTTTCTATTAATTCTGGTGTTACATTTACAAACTTTTTAGTTCCGTGTCTTAAAAAATGCAAACCTAGTTTATGCGGTAGAACATTGTATTTTTCTTGAAACATTAAACCATAAATTGCTAATTGTAATTCATATTCTTCTGTTACTTCATCTCTTGAAGAAGTTTTATAATCTAAAATGTAGAATTCATCATTATAGTTTTGTATTGCATCAATATAACCGTGAACTTTATGTGCTTCTGAATAAAAATAAACTTCTGTTTTAGGCTTTAATTTTTCAAAAGTTTCTTGGAATGTTAAACCATTTATCTTGGTAGACAGCATACTTAAAAAATCATTTATGAAATTATTCAACATTGAAAAACATTCTTGATAATGTTGTCTTGCTGTTTCTTTATCTGTTTCTAGTTTTAATAAATCTGGAAGTGCTTTTGTCCAAGATGTATTAAATAAATGCATTAATTCTTGTCTTAATGTAAATTCATAATTTGTTTTATCAATATTTTTAGGATCTATTTTAAAAAAGCCTTCTAATGCTGAATGAACTGCTTTACCTGTTAATGTAGAAATTGTGTCTTTTCTTGGCAAATTTAGTTTATAAGAATAGAAATATTTTCTTTTACATTGTTTAAATGTATTTATTGAACTCGGAGATTCTAACCTTGACATAATTCACCTTTTTTTGTTTGTGAATTGGATTTTTAGAGATTATATTAATGTTTCTGTAGAAAAATAAAAAATAAAGAGGATTACCTCTTCATTGGCTTACTCATCATTGCACAACAATCTGCGCATTTGTTTTTCATTAATAGGCTTAATACTCCAGTTATAATAGCTATTACACCAAAGAATCCTACCCATCCGTCTAAGCCTAACCATTTAGGCCATAAATACATATTTATTAGAACCAAAATACCTACTATTAGGCTCATGATTCCACAACACTTATGACACATATTTCCCATCATATTTATTCCTCCTTTTTGATACTCATTTAGAGTATTTTCCATATAAAAAGGTATCTAAAACAGTAGATTTAAATAGCTCTTTTTTACTAGGTAGTTATGGAAAAACAAGAAAAATCCTTATTTGAACTTAAACCTAATTTAACAGCTGCAATAATACCTACTTTAATATCTGGTGTTGTATTGGGTGCTATTTTGTCTTTATTTATAGGTGTTTTTGCTGGAAGTTGGCTTATAGGCTTTTTAGGGCTTGTTATTATTACTATCTTATCTTCATTTTCCAGATTTATGAATTTAAGAGCTACTAAATATGTTTTTTACAAAGATAGAGCTGAATTTTTTGAAGGCTTTTTTAGTATTGTTAAAAGAACTATAAGATATCAGAAAATTACTGATTCAGTTATGACAAAAGGATTAGTAGATAAAATTTTTCAAACAGGAACTATAAGATTAATTACTCCTGGAACTGAATTTGTAAATGATAAAGCTACTTCTAGTGGAATAATGCTATATCATATAAATAATCCTGATGAAATTTATTCTAAAATCGAAAATTTATTGAAAAAACACTGATTCAAACTAAAGTTTATATATAACTTATTTTATTTCTATTTATGACTTTATTAAATAGATTATTTGGTTCATCTGAAAGTGTTGCTGTAGAAATAGAAACTGACAGTGAAAAAATTACTTCTATATTAGCTGACTATATTTCTACTTTACCTAAAAAAATAGGATTAATTGATAAGCTTGACCCTAATAAAATTAACTTAAAAGACATTCAGGAATTAAATAAATTACTAGATTTAGAATTAGTTGAAATTAAAAATTTAGAAGTTGATGAGGTAGAATTAATTGCTGATCTCGAATCTATTGAACATGATAAAAAAATAAAAAGAATTCATAAATTAGAACAAGCTTTGTTTCATGCTGCAACAAGATATCAATATGTTTATCAATTATTAGAGCAAATTTATATTATATTAACAAAACAAAAACAGATTATTATTAGGTTGTTAGATCTTTCTACTGAAGCTGAAGTATTAGTTCACCATCTTAAATTGCAATTAGATTTAGAAGTTGAAGTTGTTGAAGTGAAAAGTAAATTGGGTCCCTCTATCGCTTCCCCAGTAAATTCTCTAGCATTATATTCTGCTTTAGTAAGGCATTTAGGTTTTCCAATTGTAAAAAAGCAAACTTATTTTCTTCCTCAAGTAGATCATAAAGGAAAACCTTTAGAAGTTGAAACTAAAAAAGGAGTGTTAAGAGGTGTTATTGCTGGAATGGGTAATTTTTACCAAAGTGATAGCGATGCATTAGTTTTAAATGATTCATGTTTGCCTTTTATGCGTTCAGTTCATTCATTGTTTGGAGAGTTGGGATTTGAATCTAGATATGGCGAATATAAACAAACAGAAAAAGCATATGGTGATAGATTAAGCGGGAGAATAAATTTACAAAATAAAGAAGTAGATAGGTTAGAAAAAGAAGGATATATCATTAATCCTAAAAATAAAATGAGAGTTTAAATAAAAAACTATAAAATTATCAAACCTGCCCCTGAATATTCATGCATGAGACAGAGGCAGGTCGTGAAGGAGTTAATATTCTTTAATTCCGACAAATCTTCTTTTTCTAGATTTTTTCTTAGCCATGCTCACCCTTTACTTTACTAAGTGAAAATATTATAAATAACTGACCTATCAATTGTATATACCCTATATTCTTCGTCACATTTTATAACAGTTATATTTACAATATCCCTTAATTATAAAACAAAAGTTCTTGTTTTAATCTTATGAAATTTAAAATCAATGTAAAGGGGAGAATATTATTAACAATTTTATTTTTAATCATTGTAAGTTTACCAGTTTATGCAGATAATCTTACAAATTCTTCTACAAATGTTTTAAATTACTTTAATATAACAACTTCTAACTATACTGTGAGTAATCCTGCTAATTCCAGTAATAGTTCTAGTACTAATTCTACAAATTCAAGTAAAATTACAGTTGATAAATTAGATATTCTTAATAATGCAACAGAAGCAACAATTAATGTTTGGGTTAAACAAAATAAATATCGAGAAAATGGTGGTTTAGCTGGAAAATATGAAGCAAATCCATTTTCTAGATCTTTTTTAGTTAGAACAGTTTTAAACAATAGTTTGTCTGTTGTTTTATCTTCAAATGGAAATCAAGGAATAACACATACATCTACAACAACATTAAAATGCGGAATTACAAATAATAATAAATGGACAATGATTAGTGTATCTTTTGATGGAAATAAAGTTATTTATTATAAAAATGGAAGAAAATGTGATGAAGATACTACAAGTGTAAAAATGTTATATGCTGCTTCTATTCCTTTAACTTTGGGATATGGAAATAATGTAGAACTTAATGGTGAAGTAGATGATTACAAAGTTTATAGAAAAGCTTTGAAAATAGAACAAATTAGAAGATTGTATGAAGAAAATTCTAAAGGTGGAGATCAAGGAAATTCTTTAACTATTTTAACATATCACCAAATATTAGAAAATGGATCTAATGCAAGTGATCATGTAAATAAAGTTAATTTTACAGAACAAATTGAATACTTGAATAAATCCGGATTTAAAGGTTTAACAGTTGCAGAGTATGATCAAATTAGAAAAACAAATTCTAGTATACCAAAGAAATCTATAATTATAACATTTGATGATGGCTGGAAATCAATATATGAAAAAGCATTTCCTATTTTAGATAATTATAGTTATGTAGCTACTAATTTTATAGTCACAAATTATGCAAATGGGTCTAGTGGTTATATTTCTTATATGAATTGGAGCGAGGTTGAAGATTTAAAAGATAAAGGATGGGATGTTCAATCTCACAGTGTAAGTCATAAAAACCTGATTAATTTAAGTGAAGAAGAATACAGAAAACAATTAAATGATTCAAAAACTATTTTGAAAGATAAATTAAATGTTGATGCTAATTCATTTGCATTTCCTTTTAGCAGTTCAAATCAAAGTTATACAGAAATATGTGGAGAATATTATGACTTATGTTGGACTAAGGCAACTAAAGCTAGTAGTCCTAGTTATGTTTACAAAAATACTCTAAATGTTTTTTCTAGTTTAAAAAGAATAAATATTGGGTTTGATACTACTCTAAACTGGTTTAAAAGTATGTTAGGAAGAGACACAGATATAGAAGTAGAAGGTAATAAAACTGGTTATACTTAACTTTATAACTATATATTTACTATATATACAGCACCTTTATATATAGTTTTGAAGTATATCTTATTCTAGGTGTAAATATGATATATAGAAAATTAATCAAATTTGGGGATTCTTCTTTTGTAATTTCTCTTCCAAAAGAGTGGATTGAAAAGAATGTTTTGAAAAAAGGAGATGTAATAGGTATTGAAATTGGTTCTAAAAATGAACTTTATGTTATACCTAAGTCTAAACCAGATAGAGAACCTACTGAAATAAAAATAGATTTAGATAAAATTGATAGTCCTGAAGGAATAAGAACATCTATTATTTCTGCTTATTTAAGAAATTTTGATATAATTAAAATTACTGGAAGCAATTTAATAGATCATTCTCAAAATATTAGGAATTATATTCATGATTTAGCTTCTGTTGAAATTATGGAGCAAGATCATACTAAAATAACTGCAAGATGTTTTTTTAATAGTACTAATATCTCTATTTATTCTTTAATAAGAAGACTAGATATTATGACTAGATCAATGTTGAATGATGCTAAAGCAAGTATTAAATCAGATAATTTATTAGATTATGCTTATCAAAAAGAAACAGATGTTACAAGATTAACTTTTTTAATTTTAAGAACTTTAAGAAAATCTTTAAATGAACCTGAGTTAGCTAGTGCACTTAAACTTCAAGCTGTAACTATATTGGAATATTGGCAACTTGTAGATTTTTTAGAAGATATTGCTGATCATGCAAAAAGAGTTTGTAAACACTTAGCAAGAGGACCTGTTCCAGATAAAGAAAAACTTGAAAAATTATTTGATGTTTTAATAGAACATTATGAAAATGCTATGAAAGCTTATTATACAGATAATAAGGAATTGGC
>Ga0209542_10001372_pt1 | contig 57467 bp, 51 predicted proteins | sample RifCSPhighO2_01_FD_184028 | JGI IMG/M metagenome (GOLD analysis project Ga0209542, IMG submission 184028) | Soil microbial communities from Rifle, Colorado - Rifle CSP2_plank highO2_0.1 (SPAdes) (version 2) | ecosystem: Environmental > Terrestrial > Deep subsurface > Rock core/Sediment ... | reverse complement strand
ACATAGATGTTATTGCCCCAACCTCCTATAGTCATTTCCTGGCGTTATTGTCTACTTGTAAGTTCTGCATGTCTGACAGTGGCGGAATCCAGGAAGAAGCACTAGCTTTGGGAATTCCCTGTTTAATCTTGAGAAATGAGACTGAATGGGTTCGAATTACCGACATTGGAAGAAATATCTTATTAGGTACTGACAAAGAAAAAATTATTCGTTATGTCAAAGATTTCTCCGAGGAGAGCTTAAGAGAGATTAAAAATAAGCCTATTGAATATTACCTTGGCGCTAGTAAGGACATTGTTAAAAAAATTAAGAGTATTAAAGACCGGATTTGTCTCACACACCCCACTGCTGAAGTTTCCACCAGAGCAATGATTGGCAGTAATGTCCGGATCTGGCATCACGCTCAGGTTCGTGAAAGAGCAGTAATTGGAGACAACTGTATGCTCGGAAAGAATGTGTATGTTGATAAAGATGTCGTTATCGGAAATAATTGTCGAATTCAAAATAATTCTTCGCTTTATCACGGTGTGACGTTAGAGAACGGCGTGTTTATTGGACCACACGTTGTTCTTACTAATGATAAAACTCCGCGAGCGATTAATCGAGAAGGTGCTCCTAAACAAGAAGCAGATTGGACGGAAGGGAAAATTCTTGCTAAGGAAGGAGCTTCTCTCGGCGCACGCGTCGTTGTGCTGCCTGACGTGACCATCGGCCGGTTTGCTCTAGTAGGTGCCGGTTCTGTTGTAACTAAAGATGTTCCGGACTTCGGCTTGGTGTATGGCAATCCGGCACGAAAGAATGGTTATGTCTGTTATTGTGGAAAGAAGTTGGAGGAAGGTAAGAGGGCAGGAGATAATTGCCCGCGATGTTCTTTTAGTGATGATACTAAACTTTAGTTCCTTAAACTTTATAAACAAATTTTGACCCATTTTCTCAATGGTTTCCATGACGATTCCGATAGCAAAACCGCTGATCGGTGAAGAGGAAAAGAGAGCGGTTTTGGAGGTTCTTTCTTCAGGGATGCTCGCTCAAGGGGAGAAAGTAGCGGCATTTGAAAAGGCCTTTGCTGATTTTATTGGTGTGAAACACGCGATTGCAACATCGAATGGGACGACAGCATTGCATGCTGTGCTCGTGGGGCTAGGTATCGGTGCAGGAGATGAAGTCATTACTTCACCTTTTTCATTTATCGCAACGGCGAATGTGATCAAGATGTGTGGGGCGATGCCGGTATTTGTTGATGTTGATAAAACGACGATGAATATTGACCCTCATTTGATTGAAGCAAAGATTACACCACAGACAAAAGCAATCATGCCGGTGCATTTGTTTGGTTTGCCTGTAGAGATCGATATGATCATGGCGATCGCGGAAAAACATCACCTTCACGTTGTAGAGGATGCCTGTCAAGCGCATGGTGCCGAGTGGAATGGGCAGAAAGTTGGTTCCTTTGGCATCGGCTGTTTCTCGTTTTATGGTACAAAAAATATGACAACTGGTGAAGGTGGGATGATTACAACTGATGATAATGCATTAGCAGTGAAATTAAGAAAAATAATCTCTCATGGTTCGGAGCGAAAATATGTTCATTCTTCATTAGGATATAATTATCGAATGACTGATCTTGCCGCGGCTATCGGATTAGAACAACTAAAGAAATTGGGACGATTTACTACGGCACGAAGAGAGAATGCGAAACAATTAACTGCTAGACTCTCAACTATTAATGGGATTATCACTCCTTCCGTCACTGATGGTCATGTGTTTCATCAGTATACCATCCGCATCACGGAAGATTTTTCTCTGAAACGGGATCGCTTGATCGAAGAGTTGCAGACACGCGGCATCGGCAGTGCTGTGTTCTATCCCATCCCCATCCATCGCCAGGAAGCGTATTCTTCTCATCAACACTTGTCTTTTCCGTTCACAGAAAAAATTGCGAGAGAAGTCCTCTCCTTACCCGTTCATCCCGCGGTCACGCAACAGGATATCAATTTGATCGGAAACGTATTCTTGGAGTTATCCCAACGATGACGCGGCTGGCAGTAATCGGTTTGGGGAATATGGGCAAGCATCATGCGCGGAATTATGCCGCTATGACCGGAGTAGAACTTGTTGCGGTTTGTGATCTTAATCGAGAATTAGCGGACGCGACGGCAAAGAAATCAAATTGTCGGGCGTATTATAATTACTCTGAAATGCTTGATAAAGAAGAGGTTAAAGCGGTAAGTATTGCCGTGCCGACGAGCTATCATAAAGAGGTAGCTTTGGCGTGCATCCGGCGTGGAATTGATGTGCTGATTGAGAAACCGATTGCGGGCACAATCGAGGATGCAACAGAGATTATAGCAGCAGCCCGAGAGAAAAATGTTGTGTTGCAGATCGGCCACATTGAACGATTTAATCCGGCGGTCCAGAAACTGAAAGAAGTCATCAGTGAGGGAAAGTTAGGGGAGATCACCTCTATCATTGCGCGTCGGGTAGGAGCTGTTCCTGTACAAGTACGAGATGCGAATGTGATCATCGATCTGGCGGTCCACGATATTGATATTATTAATTACCTCTATGAAAGACTGCCAGAGAAAGTATTTGGAAATATCGGTAAAGCAATGATTGAGAAGCGGGAGGATTATGCAGAAATATTCCTCAAGTATGGTAACCGTTCGGGATTTATTCAAGTCAATTGGATTACCCCTATCAAGATTCGAAACTTAAGTGTGACAGGCAGCAAAGGGTATGCCGAATTAAATTATCTGACACAGGAGTTGATTATCTATGAGAGTAACTATACCAAAGAAATGATCGATGAAGATGGTGATTATGTCATTAAATTTGGTATTCCTAACAAAACACAGGTTGGGGTAGAACAATTCGAACCGCTGTTGTTAGAACTGCAGGCGTTTGTCCAGTGTGTGAGAACGCGAAAAACACCTTTGGTAACGGGTGAGATTGGGTTAGAAGCGCTGCGTATTTCATTAGATGTCATGGGACAGAAAAGAGATAGCGTGGGGGAAGAGTAATAAAAATGGTTAGGAGATTATGGTTCCTTATCGTCTTCGGAATACTCATCTTCGGCTTACGTTTGGCAAATCTTAATGAAGCCATTTATGATGACGAATCTAATTTTGCATATTCTCTAACCGTGATGGATCCCTATGGCTTCAATGAGGATTACTATTCTCCACAGCCGTTGAATCTTTTGTATAAACCGTTGATTTGGTTATTTGGATTGGAGACGTGGGTATTTCGACTTGTTCCTTGGTTATTTGGAATACTCAATACACTTCTTGTTTATCTGTTCGCACGGCGGAATTTTGGTGAGAATGCGGCATTCTGGTCAACTTTCTTGATGCTGGTAGCTTTTTATCCTACTTTGGCATCACTACAATTTGATGTAGAAGGAAATTTAGTCTTATTTTGTGTTCTGTTAATGTTCTTTGCATACTTAGAATCTGAAAAGACAGTTGAGAGAAGGAAGAAGAGAGGCTGGCAGTTACTTGCTGGTGTTGGTCTGGCTATAGCTGTCATAACTAAATATAATAATATCTATATTATCCTCATTCTCTTTCTTTATTCACTGTTTAAGAGGGAGGGGAAGATTACAGAATCGTTCAAAGATTTGTTCTTCCTCTCTCTGATTGCTTCTTTATTGTTCTTTTGCTATCTCTTATTGGGGGTGCTTATTTCTCCTGAGCGATGGTTAGTCTTTACCCTGGGGATCGGCAGGGGGGTCCTTCTCCATCGATATCATCCTCAGATGGTGAGCGCTCTAGCTATCACGTTGTACGCTTTATGGTCAACCTCGTTATTATTCGGTTTTTATCTCTTAGGGATATTCAAGAGAAAAAAAGAGTTGTTCTTACTCGTTCTCTGGGTCACGATCGCTCTTCTGTTTTATACTTTTGGATTAAATTATGGTTCAATTGAGCGATATTTGATGAATACAATTCCTGCATTAGCGATGATCGGCGGCTTTTATCTCTCTCAAATCTATTTAAGATATCGCCATCGTCTATTTGGCGTAATCATTTTCCTCATCTCTCTGGTCACTTTTTTTGTCCTCAATAGCTTTCCATTGAATTATGTTCCTCGCATCCCTGCTCTTTATTTGAAAGAATTATTACAAGGCAACTTTCATTTCGTATTTTCGTATACTTCTGCCTCCGGTCCTACTTTTGGTGTTTCTATGGCAACGATCCTTATTGCGTTTATAGTCGGTTTTATGGCATTGTTCTTTTATCTTCTCTATTCTACTAAGAAATATTCTCGTTATTTTTTTGTTTTCTTCTTTTCTCTGTCACTTGCTTTTAATATTTTTATGACTACAGAGTATCTCTTTCATCCGACGAGCTCCGATGTCAGTGAAGTTAAGTGGGAGATGATCAATTATGTTAGAGATAATGATCTGGAGATGCCGATCCATACTAACGATCAAGGGATCCAGTGGTATTTCGATCATTCTTATTGGGGAATCGAAGACGGAGACACATATGGCTTTGACGATAATGAGCTCGGTTACTATCCGAAACCAGCAATAGATGCTGTTCGGCAGCGAGGAGGAACGATCATCTTACTGTATTGGCCGCCTCTTCCTTCCCAGAGCCCGGCATTTGCCGTCGTTAAATATTGTGATTTAGATAAAGACTTTTATTCTCATAGCCAGTTGACCGGTCAAGTCTATCGTTGTACAAAAGAATAATTTTGTATTTGTTTAGCTTTTCCGACAGGCCGTGCATCCGAGCAGAAATTGGCTAGAATTTTGTAGAATGTTTACCACGCGGTCCAGCCGCCATCAACAACAAGATTTGCGCCGGTCATGTAAGAAGAAGCATCGGAACAGAGAAATAATAACGCGCCTTTGTATTCGTCTTTTCGTGCCATCCTTCCCATCGGAGTTCGTGCACTATAGCGTTTGATGAATTCTTTGGTCTGATTGTTCTCTACTCCCCCCGGACTGAGACAGTTAACTCTAATTCTTTTGTGAGCCCAGTATGTTGCGAGATGGCGAGTGAGATTGATGACTCCTCCTTTACTCGCTGCATAGACTGCAGAAGGAAAGGCGTTTGATTCTGGCCCTTCATAGATACTAAGGTCATTCCCCACAATGCCGTATGTTGACCCAATGTTGACAATGACCCCTTTTCCTTGCTTGACCATGTAGTCTCCAATGATTTTAGAACAGATAAACACGCCGCGTAGGTTTACCGACATGACCATCTCCCAATCATCGACAGGATATTCTTCAAATGGCTTGAAATAGAATTGTGGCCGGGCGACAGCATTGTTGACCAAAACATCAACCCTTCCGAACTCTTTGCTGATCCGGTCCAGCATTCTCTGGACAGATTCTTCATGTGAAATATCAACTTCTACGCCTAATGCTTTGATGCCACTGCGTTGCGTGATCTTTTCTGCTGCGGCATCGCAGATCTCTTGTTTGATATCAGCAATGACAATGTGGGCACCGGCATCAGAGAGAATTTCTGCATATTGCATGCCGATCAATCCTGCGGCGCCGGTGATAATTACGACTTTTCCTGTAAGATTGAAAAGGGAATGAACTGCTTTTGTTCCGGCCATCTCTTTTTTTTCTTCTCCTTTGGGCAGAGCGAGTTCAGGATGCTTCTGTTCATTTCGTTGGCTGATAATGATTTTTACTAACTCTAATTGAGTCGGCCCGTCGATGTCAACAGCATGGGCATTCGGGCTAATCGAGGCATAGCTTTTTTCTGTTGCGAACCAGGTTTTATGTTGTTTAAGGAATTCCCAGCTGGCGACGTGGACTAATCCATCTAATTGGTAATAGATGGGAAGCTGTTGCCGGTTTTTTCTTTTAACATCTTCTGCAATAAAGTTATCCATTGATTTTTGATCGTCTAAAGTATTCATCCAGAAAGGATGGGTGAATGCTTCCGTAACGGTAATCACTGTATTAGCATCTTTCTTTACGAATGTCTCGATCGCTTGATCAATATCATCAGCTGTTCGGAGGGGGGATGTCGGTTCGAGCTTGAGAACGAGATCATACTTTTCCGGCCAGTTCTGTTCAACCCAACTCATCATGTGTTGACAGGAGTCCATCTCCACTGCTGTATCGGAGGCCAATTCCGCTGGCCGGAGGAATGGCGCTTCTGCACCGAGTTTCTTGACGATTTCGGCATATCTTAGAGAATCTGTAGAGACGATGACAGCATCGACATATTTGCTTGCTTTTGCAGCTTCGATAGTATAGGCAATCAACGGCTTGCCGCAGACATCAACAATATTCTTATCAATGATACTTTTGCTGCCACTGCGGGCAGGGATGTACGCTAAGACACGTTTGTTGTGGATCACGGGGAAATTGTTTGAAAAGGGAGGAGGAATAGTTTAAAAAGATTTAGGAACAGTGGTTCACTTGGAGTGATTTCTGAATTCTTTTGCTTTTATGATTTGATAACAGGTTTCTATCGTTGGGATTCTGATACCATGGGTAGCAGCATGTTTGAGCAAAATACCCATTGTGTCATCTGCTTCAGTTATTGCTTTTCTTTTTCTTAAGTCTTGGACAAGAGAGGGTACATGCGGCTCACTTGTAGATTGTTCATGTTTCCTTGTTAACGTATCAATTAATTCTTTTCTCCCTGCTGCCTCGGCGAGGAATACTTGACTGAGCATCGGATGTGGTGTGAGGGGGATACCTTCGGCATTAGCAACAGCAAGAATTTCATCAATAGTACGTACAAAAAGGCTCCGTGCGTACGGGTTTGTGAATTTTTGTGCAGCGTTTAGATCAAGCGCGCCGCTAACACAAACGGTATTTGCACCCATGAATTTATACCACGTGATCGTATCAACATTTTCAGCAACATTTGCAGTTAACCCGGAATGTTGCAGTGTTTCTGAGAGGGATTTAGCAACAGCAGTCTTTATACCCCTCTCATTTTCGGAAGTAAATGTTCCAAAATAGCTGCACCCATTATTTGTGTAGCAAACACGGCCCGGAGCAACCATCTTCGCTGCTTCATCAACGACGCAACCTAAAACACGTTCAATTCCAAACCTCTGGATAAGAACATCGTCTTTTAATCCATTTTGGATCGATGCAATATAATCAAATGATGCTTCCTGTCTCTCTAGATCAGCGAGTACTCGTTCAGTATCATAACTCTTTACCCCCACGATGCCTAAGTGAAAGTGCTGGCCGCGGAGATCGGTTGTTGCTGGGAGATCATAGACCATCTCTCCCCTTATTCCGGAAGTATGCAGACCATCTTTGTTGACAGCTTCAACGTGTTCTCTTCTTCCATAGAGGAGAACCTGATGTTGCGTGGAGAGATATGCCCCGACTAATGATCCAAGCGCTCCTGCGCCGATGATGGCAATTTTCATGGTAATGTTGGTTGTGAAGGTTGCTGTGTTTTCTGTCGAATGACGTCAGCATAAGCGACCGTATCCATCGAACCGGAAGTGATTACATCAAAAAGAATCTCTTTAAATTGAGCACTCCATCTATCTCTTACCCCATCTCTTACTCCGTGATATGCCGTTACAGCAGTAAGCGTTTGACCAGCAGCGAGGATAGTTTCTAATTCTTTGTTGATGGGATCGTCAGGTTCATATTCTCCACCAGATTTTCGATAACCTTTGTAGAAAGCATCACGTGCTAACGCCGCTGTATTCCGATTAAAATAGTTGAATAACTGCACTTCAAGGTAATACATTTCAAGAGCCGGATGGCCGGCCTGACAAAATTCCAAGTCAAAATAACCCGAAGGCTTACCTGCATCATCAACAAGGAAATTCATGGGATGCAAATCTGTTAGAATAAGTCGCGGCGTAGATTTTAATCGTTCGAAAAGAGGATATAAATTATCTAATCGGCTAGTAAAATATTGTTTTACTTCCATTAACTCCTGAGGTGAAAGAGCGTTCGTTTTCTCTTCCCGTCCAATCTTTAGATCGAGAATAGACCTCAGTCTTAGCGCAAAATTAGTGACTCCTGCCGGCTCGATAACGCCTCCGGCCATGAGATTTCCGAAATAATCGAATGTGACTTGATGAGCTTGTGCCAGATCGGCTCCTAAAAACTCAAGGGAATCTAGATACGCTTGTTGAGAATATCCTTTTTCCTCGAGAAATGTTTTCCAGTGTTTGCCTGGTAATTTCTCGACTACCACAAATTCCTGTTCGCTGAGGAGATGGGTGCTTTCCACTTTAGGAGCAGGGAGACCAGCAGCACGGACAAAGTGACAAAGATAATTCTCTCTTTCAAGAGAGAGAACTCCGTTATAATGGAAGTCACGGCGCGGTTGGCCTTCTGGGGAATGTTTTCCGAAACGTGCAACAACGGAACGGCCATCGGAGAGAGATACGTCAAAAACATCGTGACTTCTCCCTTCTGGGATTAAGGTGATAACATTAAGATCATATCCACTCTTTTTCAGTAATGATGCGGCTTGATCTGAGTCCATAGAACACCTAAAGCAGAACCTTCATCACGATTTTTCTTACTCTTCCTGTGCCAGCCATTGTAGCATGGGCATCGTGAGGGAAGAAAATTGCAAAATAACCAGGAGCTACATCTACCCCTGTTTGCGGATGGTCATTATAAAAAGTCGTGTCATTTGCAGGATTGTAATGTTTACTTACAGTTGATCTTGAAACAGGCTTCCAACCGATGCGGTCAACGCCGGTTATCGTATAATGAATATCGATATGTTCTTGGTGGCTCTCTAATTCTGCTTTCTCTTCACCAAGATTATCACCATCAACAACGATAGTGACAAGCCCATTTTCAACATCGTACTTTCCTGGTGTTAACATATCTAAGTCTGATCTTTGTAAAAAGGAGAATGCTGCGGGAAAATGCGGATTTAGGCCGTGATAAGGAAGTGAAGAATCTAATCGGTCGTAAATCATGAAAGTTCTCGATGGAATTTGATTTATAAATGTTTTGAGGAATAGTTCTCTTTGAGTTTAGTTCTGCTTGATATCAGCTAAGTTCTGTTCTTTTATCTCTAAATTCTGATTCTCCATCACTAGTCCCATCTCCTTTTCAATAATAGATCTGGTCTCGGGAAGACTATGGTTGAGAATCGGAAATAAAAGTACCGCTGATAAAACGAGAAAACCAAGCGAAACGAGATAAACATTTTTTCCAGGGATTATTATCGCCGTAAATAAAGCTGCAACTGTGCCCACATTCTGAACTGCCCAGAATTGGGAGGTCAGTGATCCAAGATTTTGTGGGCTGGAAATATCACCAACTAAAACGAACGTAATCGTTCGCGTGGCTGCGTAATATGTTGTTAAAATAATAATGCCAAGTATCATCAACCAAAGTGTTGTTGCCAATGACAGAATAATTAAACTTATTCCGCAGAGAACAAAAGAAAGGATAATCATCGGCTTTCTTCCAAGCTTATCTGAAACTTTACCGAAGAGATAGGAAAAAAGAATCGGCATGACATAGAATAGAGTGGAGAGGGGTCCAATTAGGTGGATACCAAAGAGATTCTTGATATCGATGGGAAGAAAGCCGAGCGCCAGACCAGAGACAAATGCCAATCCAAACCAAAGTAAAGAGAAACGAAACGCAGTAGGGCTGGTCAACGACCGTTTCATCAACTGGAATTTATTTGGGACATGTTCTGTCGGGACAGAAGGTAGAGTCAGTAGGAGAAAGAACCCTACAAAAGGAAGAATGCTAAAGATAAGGAAGATAGTGGCTAACGACAGAGATTGTTGCAGATACCAAATCGTCAAAATCCCGGCGGCTGCACTTGATGAAAGAGCAACCATAAACAGGCCAGCGCTTTTACCAGCACTGTTCTCTGTACTGGCTTTAATGAGATAGACATTTTGTCCATTCCATAAGAACGCAGCAGCAATGCCTAACAGCGCCGAACCGAGATAGACTAATGATAGCGAACCTGGTAAGAGAGAAAGTATAAAGAGAGCATAAAAGAGCGAGGCGAGTACCATCGCTTTCTTGGGACCATATTTACTAACGAAGGCCCCAGCAAGGGGGCTACACAAAGAGAGAAGTACGTAAATAATAATCAGAGAATAAAAACCAACTGAAAGCATTCCTTTCTCAGCAAAGAATACTGTTACATATTGCTGGACACCATTGTACCCGAAAAAAATAATGAAAAAACTTAGTGCCAATAATTTAATCGAGGAATTGATCTTAGTCATTTATAGTCCTCAGTAATGTTCCAATTAGACTAAATCCTCTTTGTTCAATAAAACATCACTACTAACGGCTCGTTTTAGTTGGCGGCCGATAATGAACGATAGATGTTTTGGTTCAATTCCCGTCCCCGGACGTTTGAACTCAATATCCTCCCTACGCAGGATATGTCCTGCAGGCAACGGCTGTTTTATGACGATACTACGTCGAAAAATGGGGATCATATTTCTCTCTTTTGCAGAGAGAGAACGTTGGTAAGAACCCAACCCTTGACTGATTGCACGAGCACCATCGACAATTAATTTTATCTCGGTTGGATCCGCAGAGATTCCGTGATCCCAGCCTTCCAGATGGTGATCCGTAGTGAAGTGTTTTTCGACTACACATGCTCCGCGTGCTACTGCTGCTAGAGGCATAAAGACGCCCGGTGTATTGTCGGAGAAGCCAATAGGGTAACTGAAGTTGTTCCGCAACATGTCGATATTTAGGAGGTTAATCCCCGCTCCCTGCAAAAATGTCCTTTCAGCTTCACCACCAACTCCCGCGCGAGGAGAATTCTTATTGGGATCATCAGGATAGACGGAGAGGCAGTGTAAGATAATCAACTTCTGATTATGTTTCGTGATAGTGGCTACTGCTTCGGCAATTTCCGGAAGAGTGGAAAGGCCTGTCGAGAGAATTAATGGCTTTCCTTTCTGCGCAAGGTATTCTAAAAAGGGTAGGTTATTTACGTCCATGGAAGCAATTTTGACAAAATCGACATTTAACTCGTCTACAAAAAAGTCTGCTTCTTTTTCACAGAACACGCTTGTCCCAAATAAAATGTGCTTTTCTTCACAATATCTCTTAAGCTCGCGATACTTTTCTGCTTCAAAGCTGTATGTATCAATATCTTTCTCTAAAGCGGCGTTGTTTTCGTAAACTCCTCGTGAGAAGATACTTTTCTTGGTCCATGATTGAAATTTTGCACAATCCGCGCCAGCGGCAACTGCAGCATCAATCATTTTCTTTGCGAGGTCAATATTCCCGTTATGATTGGCACCAATTTCAGCGATGATAAATGGCCTTCCAAAATTTTTGATTTCAAATTTTCCGATGAGAACACTTTTCATATTTTCTGCAGCAGCTTCAATACTTACGTTATTATTAATATTATTCATAATTCCACCTCGAGAACTTAATTTTTCTTCTAAAAATATCTTTGATTCCACAGAGATTGTCCTGAAATCACGCTCATCTTTCATCCACACCTCGAGAACAACATCAATCTGTTTTTCCGTTGGGAGAGAATGAAGCAGCCGCGCAATAAAGGAATAATCCAACTTATCTGAAACATTCTCGCGAGAGAAGCCTACGGGTAAATGCTCCCCAACAAGAGGCAGTGTCGTCTTAGGATCGAAGATAAAGTTGCAACAATCTGAACCGTTGATGTGAATATGTTCAATCTTATTCTGAAAACGGCTAAAGAATGATTCCAAATGATTCTTAAATCCAACTTGCAACTGTTCAAAATGTTTTTTAATAAATGTCTGGCAATCTAACTCAAATGCTTTTTGTCCATCAGCAGTATAGCGTTTAAGGAAATCATCTTCCCCACCCAATGATGTTATAAATTCCGAAAAGTGGTAAGATATGTTCAGGTGTTCAAAGTCAGCCGTTATCTTCAGCCTTCCTCCCAGTAACAAGTCTAAATATGCGAAGTCTTTTTCATCGGTCAATAACGCTCGTCGATGAAAGTAAAGATTGTGCCACAACGTATCTGTCTCAAAGCAAAAAGAGATTTGTGGATATTTTTCAATGAGTGGTAGTACTCGCGATGCCAGTCGGCCAAATGCTTCCTCTTTCGTTTGAGTATAGATATTCCATGTCGCACCGTGGATTACAATGACTCGTGCACTCACTTTCAGCGCGAGATTGATCGTTCCACGTAAAGATTGATCAGAAGCTTCTCCGACCACACCTTCTGCAGACAGATCGAAGGGATGCAACCGACCATTCACTTTCATCCAGGTGGGATTATGAATAGAACTAATTTTGAGATGATTGGGGAGTGCAGCTATTCTCTCTGAGATCATGTTCTCTTCGAGAAGCGGCAAATACAATTCGTATCGTTCAAAATCTGTTGGTGTAAACGAGCATAACCTCACCAAATCACTTTTTCCCACAACCCTCAAAACCATATACTGCTCCGATCGAAAATCGCTTATAAAGATTATGCAATGGGAGTTAAGTAGCTCTGTAGAAAATCTCGAAAATGTCGCTTTGGCCGTAGAATTTGTGCCGCTCCGGCTGTTTGTCCATTAATGATGCGGCACCAATACGAGGAACTAAAGCTGTTCAAATTCCTACCTCTTGGTCATGGCGACTTTTTCGAAGGTTTAGCTGAAGCAGAACTCCTGTTTAGTAGAACTTTAATTTAACAAAATTTAAAAACCATCTTACTTCTTTCAGGGGTCATGGTGTGGTCGGACGAAGTTAAAGAACATTACAAAAAACAGGCGGAATTGTTTCAAGGTTCAAAGCAATCAACGATGATGGATGTTATCATTCGTGATAAAGAAATTCAAGAACTACTTAAAGTATTGAATCTAGTCAACAAGAATCTCGGTTCGACACCGCCCCTTCTTGAAATTGGTTGCGGCAACGGTTTTTTTGCTTCCGAGCTAGAAAGAAATGATTACCTCAACCCCTATTATGGGGTTGACTTCTCTAACGAGTTATTAGATATCGCTAAAAAGAGAAATCTGAAAAAAGCCCATTTTCAATGGGGCGATGCTCTTCATTTAGATTTTCCAGATAATTCTTTTTCACTTGTCATCACAGAGAGATGCTTAATCAATCTTGACTCTTGGGAGAGTCAACAACAGGCGTTGAAAGAGATCGCTCGTGTTCTGAAACCCAACGGTTATTTCTTGATGGTTGAATCTTTCACTGATGGTTGGGACGAGTTAAACAAAGCAAGAGATGTAGTTGGTCTTGAGCCTATCCCTCAGCCTTTTCACAATCATTTCTTTGATAAAAAGAAATTGCGAGAACATAATGCTTCCTTGTTTAAAGAAGTAAATGTAGGGCAAGATGCTCATTTCTTGAGTACTTATTACTTCGGAGCACGCGTCTTATACCCTAGTTTGATGGACAAATCTAAAGGAATTGTTTATAATAACAAATTTGTTGAGTTCTTCAGTTTTCTCCCGGCCATGGGCAACTATAGTTCCATCCAAATGCTCGTTTTCCAGAAAGAAATGAGAGAAAGGCTATCTCAACCAAGAGAGATGATTCCCATCACAAAGCCAACTCTTCCTTCTTATGAAGAAATTGAGCCGGAATTACGTTCTATCTTTGCTTCAGGATTGATCACTAATCATAAATATGTTCAGAAGTTAGAACGCTCTCTTCAAGAATTCTTTGGTGTCAAGCACGTCATCGCAGTTTCATCCTGCACTTCCGGTTTGATGTTAGTGATGAAAGCATTGGGCTTGAAAGGTGAGGTAATCGTCCCTAGTTTTACTTTTTCTGCGACAGGACATGCTATTTTATGGAACGGACTAAAACCTGTTTTTGTTGAAGTAGATCCAGAGACTTATACTATTGATCCCCAGAAAGTAAGAGAAGCGATCACCGATAAAACTTCCGCGATTTTAGGTGTCCATCTTTTTGGTTGTCCAGCAAATGTCATAGAGCTAGAGAAGATTGCCAAAGAACACAATATCAAATTGATTTTTGATGCTGCTCACGCCCTTGGTTCTAGGGTTGGTTCAAGAAATGTAAGCACTTTTGGTGATGCCGAAGTTTTCAGCTGCTCTCCGACGAAGTTATTAGTAACTGGTGAAGGGGGAATTGTCACGACAAATGATGATGACCTTGCGCGGAAGATCAGAATCGGTCGGGTTTATGGAGACCCCGGAGATTATAATTGTCATTATCCCGGTCTTAGTTCTCGGATGAGTGAATTTCATGCGCTTCTTGGTTTGCATTCGTTGGCAATGTTAAAAGAAAACATCCGTCGACGAAATGAGCTAGTAGCGTATTATAAGAAGCAGCTCGGGTCATATCCCGGGATCTCTTTCCAGAAAATCGGTGAAGGAGCAGAGAGTACTCACAAAGACTTCTCGCTTCTGATCGATCCTGCTCTCTTTGGTGTTCCACGTGATGAACTTTCCTCCCGCTTACTGGAAAAAGGGATCCAGACAAAGAATTATTTCTATCCGCCTCTTCACCAACAGGATGCGTATCGTGATACAGAAGCGCGTCATCCTCTTCAGTTGACAGAAACGATTTCCCAGAATATCATCAGTCTGCCTCTTTATTCTCATATGACTCCTGAGGAAATAGATTTTATCTGCGATGCAATCGGAAAAATTAGAGGTGAACTATTAAATGCTCGGAGTAAGCAAAGATGAGCTTAACGCTTTTTTTGTAGGACCCCATCATTCCTTACGTGAAGTGATGAAGAAGATAGACCACCACGGCCATGGTGTTGCTGTTGTTGTAGATTCTACTCAGCAATTTCTCGGCTTAGTTACCGATGGGGACATTCGAAGAGCAATTATCAAAGGATTTGGACTGTCTACCTCGATAGATGCGATCATGAATACGTCTGCCGTCTCTTTGCAGGAGGGGTTTACTCAACAGGAAGTCATGAAATTATTACACGATAAAGATATAAACCATCTTCCCATCGTTAATCAAGGGGGAAAAATAACAAATATTGTTCTGCGGAGCCGTATCGAGGCGTCGAAGCAATCTCTTTTGTCTCCATCGTTCTTCTCGTCCCACCCCAAGGGAGGAAGAAAAATTCTTGTCGTTGGCGGCGCAGGGTATATCGGGTCGGTGCTTGTGGGGAAGCTTCTCGCTCGTGGCTATAAAGTTGTGGTTTTAGACCTCCTGTTATTTGGACGAGAGGCGATCGAGCCACATCTTCAAAATGAGAATTTTACTTTGATTCAAGGAGATATTGGAAATATTAACAATATTATCACTGCGACGAAAGACGTCGATGCGGTTGTCCAACTTGGGGAGATCGTCGGCGATCCTGCCTGTGCAGTAGATTCACAAAAGACACAACAGGTTAATTTCCTTTCTACCCAAATGGTTGCTCAGGTCTGTAAGTATTTCCAGATCAATCGATTTATTTACACTTCCTCTTGTAGTGTCTATGGTGAAAGCATTAATGACCAATTATTGGATGAAGAGTCAAACTTAAATCCTGTATCTCTCTATGCGCGGATGAAGATTCAAGCCGAGCAAGCTATTTTGAGCATGGATGATGGCTTTTTCTCTCCCACAATCTTTAGACTATCTACGGTCTTCGGTGTTTCTCCGAGAATGCGCTTTGATCTCGTTATAAACTTATTGACGGCGAAAGCTCTGAAAGAGAAGAAAATAACTGTTTTTGGCGGTGATCAGTGGCGTCCTTTTGTCCATGTTGAAGATGTGGCGCAAGCGATTGTTTTGGCTTTGGAATCTCCGTTGGAAAAAGTTCGTGGCCAGATCTTTAATGTTGGTACGGAAAAGAATAATTTAACCATTTTTCATGTTGCGGAAGCAATCTCCCAAAAGGTCCATGATGCTATGGTTTCTGTGGACGACCAGGATGTCGATAAAAGGAACTATCGCGTTTCGTTTTCAAAAATAAAAGACGAATTAGGTTTTGTTGCGAAATGGAGTGTTCCGGAAGGAATTGCAGAGATCATGGATTCTCTAGAGAAAGGTCGTTATGATGATTATACTCATGCGAAGTATTCTAATTACAAAACATATCTTGATAAGATGGGGGAATAATTGCAATGGAAAAAAAAGGTCATCCGGGAAGAGTCAGTTCTAAGGCGTTAACGTATCTCAAAGAAGTTGTTGAATATGGGTTTGGCAATTCTTCTGGTCCAGGCTGTACTAATCGTTTTGAGAAAGCCTTTGCCAAAAGAATGGGTGTTACCTATGGCATTGCGCATTCTAATGGTACCGCAACAATGCATTCATGCCTGGCGGCAGCCGGTGTGAAGCCAGGCGATGAGGTTATTGTCCCCCCATTGACGGCAGCGGCGACTACGTATTGTGTCTTACATCAAGGGGCAATCCCCGTGTTTGCGGATATTGATCCACGGACGTTCAATATTGATCCAAAGAGCATTAAAGAGAGAATTACCCCTCTCACCAAAGCGATTATTCCAGTACATCTTTACGGCTTGCCCGCGGATATGGATGAAATCATGAAGATCGCTCGCGAACACAATTTGGCTGTCATCGAAGATAGCGCTGAATGTCTTTTGAGTACCTATAAAAGCAAGTTGGTTGGAACTTTAGGTCATATGGCAAGCTTTAGCCTACAAGCTTCTAAACACATCACGTGTGGTGATGGGGGAATTGTTATCACTAATGATGAAAAATTAGCGACAGCAGTACGAAAATTTTCTTGTTTTGGATATCATACACTAACTGGTTCGAGTGGAGGTGTGATCGCCAAGAAAGATCGAGGTGATCCAACATCTCTTCGTCATGATTCCATGGGGTGGAATTATCGCATGTCTGATCTTCAGGGCGCAGTCGCTTTGGAACAGACTGAGAGAATTGATGAACTTGTTGAAATGAGGATGAAGATTGGCGCTCTCTTTAGAGAAGCTGTAGGGGACTGTTCCTGGCTCGTACCACAATATGCACCTCCAGGTTATATTAATTCCTACTGGACATTTGTTTGTCGTTTTGAAGAGAAAGAAGCGGGTTGTTCCTGGCAGGACTTCCGTAAGAAGTTTTATTCTCTGGGTGGTGATTTTTTCTATGGCGCTTGGCAGTTAACGTATAATGAACCAATCTTTCAAAACCGACAATTCCTCGGTGTTTTTTTCCCAATCGATTCGGATTTGTATAAAGGAAAAAAACAGGAATATAAGCCGGGCCTTTGTCCTGTTGCCGAACGATTACAGCCAAAGTTAATGCATTTTAAAACTAATTATCTTGACTTAGAAGAAGCTCGGGAACAGGCAAAAGCTTTGCGTGAAACGATTCTTCAAGTTGAGGCAGAGAGGAAAAAGTCTTCATGAATCTTCATAACACCGACCCCAATGAACTATTGAAGAAAGAGGCTGAAGCTTTTGACCGTCAAGTTGATGAGAGAATTAAGAATGGATTTATTCCTGATCTTCGACGTTTAAAGAAGGTGGATTGGTTTTATAATAATGTCTGGCGTGATCCTGAATTTGTGAAGATTCATCTATTACCAAAAGTTGATTTTGTGCTAAATATTGCTCGAGAGAGAGGGGGAAAAGTTGTTGAACTCGGCTGTGGTTATGGTTATCTTTCTCTGGAACTTGCCAGAAATGGTCTTGATGTCCTCGGTGTAGACTTGTCTCCTCAAAGCATTAAGATTGCTCAGGAATTCACTGATCACCATTTAAAATTGAAATTGCATTATCAATGTGCTGATATTCTTTCGTTCGATCTCGGAACAGAGACCTATGATTCTATCATTTTTTTTGGATCCCTCCATCATCTTGCGGACATTGATCGTGTCCTCCAGAAAGTTCATCGAGCGTTGAAGAAAAAGGGCAACCTCATTGTCTGTGAACCGATAGAAGATAATTTTACGAAAGATCAGGCGGAGTTTGCTGCGATTCTCAGAGCAGTTTTACCAACGTGGATATCATTTGAGGAGAAATTCAATAAGATCGGCGATCCTGCTTCTTGGGATGCTTATGTTAATGATATCTACAATGAATATACTTTCCAGGGAGAGCATGAACAGTCTCCGATGGATAATATCAATTCGTCTGAAGAAGGAATGCTTGACGGGATAAAGAAATACTTTCAGGTTCAAAGAGTCGAATATTCGGATGCATTTATTGATAAGTTGATTGGCGGGTTGCGAGGAGATGATAAGTATGCTTTAGCTCGTTTCCTTAAATTCTTAGATTCCCATCTGATTCGGAAGAAAGTATTACGACCAACGTTTATTCAGATTCACGCAGTCAAAAAATGACCCAGCCTACTTTGACAGTGCGGGGGTGCAGTTAGCTTTCTTTTTAATGGTGGTAATCTTTTCGTAATAAGCCATAATGGATATGATCAATGTATCTTCCTTCAAAAAGATCATGTTCTTTGAAGTGTCCTTCTTTGCTAAAGCCGAGTTTTTCAAATATTTTTTTCATCCCTGTGTTGGGCTCGATACATCCACCACAGATCTTGTGTAATCCCATGATATTAAAACAGAAGTCAATCCCCAGGCTGATAGCTTCGCTAGCCAGACCGCTTCCCCAGAGTGATTTGTCTCCAATCAAGACTCCCAATCCCGCCTTTTTAGTGTAAATATCAATGTCAGCGATCTTGAATGTTCCAATGAAACGGTTATTTTCTAGAATTTCAATGGCGAAGAATATATCTCTTTTGCTTGCCCTGATGTTTTTGATGTATTCTTTGACGTCATCAAAACTGATCTTTTGAAGATATTCTCTCCGATTAATAAACTTGACAATATCATAATCTCGCAACCACATTAAATAATGCGGGTCCTGAAGATGCTGGTCAGTAAACGAGACTAATTTGATCCTGTTTCCGGTGATAATGATCTCTTTTTTGTTTTTGATTATTTCTTCCATTTTTGGTACTACCTCTTAATCTCTCTTCCCCTCCCACCCCTATCGATGTATCCCCTCCCAATAAGAGTATATCTCTTCTCTTCAGGTTGATCTTTCTTGAGATGAGTTAGTTGGAAGATACAATTCTCCACTTTATCGAGGGCTACTTCTTTGGCACCAGCATCATCGGAGTGGTTGGTCACAGAATCTCTTAGTTCCCATTGATTTCCTTCTTTTTCTTTCCAAATTTTCTGATCTCGATGTTGGTTGACGAGGTAATAAAAACCTTTCTCTGTCATCCCGATCCAATTCAGAAATAGCTGAAGATTTTGCGGTTTTTGGTCTTGATACCTCTTTACTAACTCGATCCCCTCTTTTCGTGTTAATCTTTTGAGACGTATCTCACGTGTGGCATGGTCGGTTATTTTTCCATATCCCCATTTTAAAAATTTGATATAATCGTGGAGATCAGAATAATGGAAACAGTCTACGTCATTATACGTATCAATAGTCCTCTCTTGTGCGATCGTTTCATATTCATACCGTTGGATCATCTCTTCATGCTGTTTTTTCGAGTCCCAACGGATATAATTACTGAGATAAATTCCTCGAACCCCTACTTTCTCTATCTCTTTATCATGGGGATAGACAAATGGTTTTAGATCTTCTTCACTCACTTGCATCAGTTCTGAGATATTATCTTCCGCTTCGAATCCTAATAAATCGTGCTCTTTGCGGTACCTTCTCGTCATCTCAACTTCATCTATATGAGAAAACATCCCCACCTGATCGCATCCTTGATGAGCCCCCCAAATGATCAATGGGATCTTGAAGCGGACGGCGACTTGAACAGGGAAAACAGTTTGTCCCGCTAAGCAATGCCAATATATGCTCCCCATCTTAACCAAGGTTGCTCTTGTTATTTTCTTTACCGTTTCGGGGTTGACGGTGAGAGTGAGAATATCACAATCAAATATCGTTCTGAGATTCGCTAGATTTCTAATGCCGATTTCCGTGTTGTACTGTTTATTGTACGTTACTAATAGAGGGTTAAGGCCGTACACATTTTTTACAAGATGGACAATATAATAAGAATCTCTTGCTCCACTGACAGGAATGATACAGTCATAGTTCTCTCCGGATTTATCTTTATATCTTTCTAGAAGAATCTTTAGTTTCTCTTCTCGTTCTTTCCAATCGAGAACGTCCTTCTCTTCATGAATTCTACATCCACTGCAGACTCCTTTGTCATCGAAGATGATGCCCAAAGGGTGGTTTTTGGGATAAAGACACCGCTGACAATATCTCATATGACCTCCTTTGGATGATATTTGAACCGGGTATCTTTCAAATATTGGTCTTCTTTCTTATCGATCCGATGGGTCATTTTCTCATTCATAAACGAAAAGTGGCGGTAGTCTGCATAAGTGTCAAATCTTATTTTTGCATCTGGGCATTTGCTGATAAATGCTTTTGTAATCATCGGGCTGTGTTCCGTAAAATGAAAATAATTTCCTGCGGCCACGGCACTGACCGTACTTTCTCTGATTGCTTCGACAAAATGAGATGGGTTTCCTACACCCCCGCAGGCTACAACGGGAATGGAGACCGCACGAGAGATCTCTTTGATCAGTTCAAGATCGTATCCTTGTTTCGAACCATCTCGAGTGATGGAAGTGATAAATATCTCTCCGGCCCCAAGTGCTTCGGCTTTCTGGGCGAAATCTCGAGGATTTATCCCTGTTGCTTTCTTTCCGGAGTGAGTAAATATTTCGTATTCCCCACGGCCATTCTTTTTGACATCGAGAGAAACGACAACACACTGACTTCCTAATACGTGTGATGCTTCTCTGATCAATGGAGGATTTTGGATTGCCGAGGTATTGATACAAATCTTGTCTGCACCTTGGCGAATAAGCTCTTTCATTTCTTCAACAGTGGTTATTCCTCCTCCAACCGTTAATGGGACAAAACACTTCTTTGAAATTCTCTGTACGAGTTCGATATCCACAAGCCTGCTTTCTCGAGTGGCATCTATGTCTAGTACCACAATCTCATCAATGCCCCAATTGTTGAGAAATTCTATAGTAATCTCTGGTCTTCCGATAGGCAGGTATTTTTCGAAGCCAATACTCTGCACAATTATTCTTTCTTTAAGCGTGAGGCAGGCAACCAATCGATGTTTAAGCATTTTTACTTTCCCTCTGTTTGATGTAATTAAAAAAGCCTCTCAGTAAGAGCAATCCATTTTTTTGGCTTTTTTCTGGGTGGAATTGCACTCCAAATATGTTGTCTGATTGGATTGCTGCGGTGATCTCGCTTCCATGGGTACACGTCGCGGAAATAATGGAATGATCACAGGCAATATGATAACTGTGATCAAAATAAAAGTGTGCTTCCTCATCTGTTCTTGTGAATAGCGGGTCTTTTTGATGGATGGATAGATTATTCCATCCTACGTGGGGTATTTTAATATCTTTGTGAGAATCGATCCTCATCACACTCCCTTTGATGATGCCGAGACCTTTATGGAAACCATTTTCTGTTGAACTTTCTGCCAATACTTGCATCCCCAAACAGATTCCCAGTATAGGCTTTTTATGGTTAAGAATTTGCTCTTTGAGTGTATCAATAATTCCCAGATTCTGAAGATTAGTCATTGCCTCACTAAACGCTCCAACCCCGGGCAGAATGTATGCTGGTGCTTTTGCGATCTCCTCTTTCTCGCTGGAAACTTTGTAGTGATATCCCAGAAGAGAAAGGGCATTAAGGACTGAACGATGGTTCCCCACATGATAATCTATCACTAAAATATCGTGCTTCTTGGTATCTTTTGTGCTGTTTTTGTTTTGTTCTTCTTCCATTTTTCTTACAATATTTGATTTTTCAGTTTCCAGTTTCTTTTTCCATCTTGGTGCCAGATCTCGCGATTTCGAAAAGATTCGGCAACTTTCCAGAACTGCTCTTCCGTGATCTCCAGGTATTTACAAAATTGAATGATATATTTTCGAGCACATTTCCCCTCATATTTTCTAACTAGTTCGATTCCTTCTTCTCGGGTCATTTTATCGGCGCGAATAAGTTCACAGACCTCATCTGTGACTTTTCCAAATCCAAATTTAAGATATTTCATCATCTGGTTGACAAAAACAAAATCTTCGTCTAGAGATTCGAAAGGATGCAACGCTCCCATTTCCTCTGAAGTATCATCGCGTATCTCGATCCCGTGCGCAATGGAAAAATTCGCATTATTTGTCTTGCTCCAATCACCCATAAAATATCCGAGGTAGACAATCTGCAAGTTTGCGGCTTCCATCTCCCAGTCTTCAGGATAATGATACCACAAAGTATCTTTTTTTGAAATAGTCTCCTGAAAAAGGACACTGGGTCCGCTGGCAATGGTATTGGCCCGCTTAAGGTTATTTCCATTCCAATCTAGAGATCCGGCTCCCAGTTCTCCGATTTGTGTTGCTGGATTCTCTCCCCACAGGATGAGAGGAATATGATAGGCAATGGCAACTTTCGGGACACTCGCAAACAAGGGCATTTCTGTTGATTTGAAGATGTTTCCGTACTTGAAGAAACCCTGTTTCATCATCTTTTTCCAGGTCTCAGGAGCAGGGCTGATCGTGATCGTATCAAATCCAAGGGAGATCATGTTGCCGAGATTATGCGCTCCTCTCTCTGATTGCTGTTCAGGTGGGTAGGTACAGGAAACGAGTAGCGGTTTAAGACCTAATTCTTTTACATACATCACTTGGCGTGTACTATCTTTTCCACCGCTGACTCCGATGATACAATCGTATCCGGAAACATTTTCTCTCTTACACGTTTTAATGATCTCTTTTAGTTCTTCTTTTCTTGCTTTCCAATCAATATTTGGGATTTTCTCTACGTATTGGCATGCCGGGCAAATACCTTCGTCATCGAATTTGATATTTGGCCGCGTATTTGGCTGTACACACTTCTTACAATAGATAATTGATGTCATGTTTTTTGTATTTCTAATAAATGGTTCTATGACTATTGCTTCCTATTAAATCTAAATACATCTAAAGCCGAAGATATGCTACGTGTTTTTCAAGGCCGTCGACAAGGAGCTTGATATTTTTTGGCTCAAGCGATCTATTCTGGCAGTCGGCAGGGATCATCCCCAAGCCGGGAAACGAAGAAGCAAGAACAGAACTGACAAACGTCAATGTTTGGTCAAGATCAACAACGGTGTCAATTCTTCTTTTTATGATCGCAGGTAATTCTTCAATCTTTTCTACTTTTTGTACTTGATCAAAGACATTATAAAAGACGTTTCCGAAAGTTATCACTGGTTTCTGGAGTAGTATCCCTTCCCAGCCGACGGTTCCGGTAATTGTGACGATCGCTGAACTATTGGCGATAAGATCATATGACGAAGAAAATGGAGTGATCAGTCTTACGCTGGGAAATTTTTTGATCTCATGATGATAATCACGAGGCCTTGTAGAGAAGTTCCAGACATGTTCTTTAACATAGAGCTTATAATCGCATGGCAAGCTGCGGACAATATTTTCAATAAGATTCAGCTGGTTCTCATACCACTTTCCCATAATGGACGTTGAAGCTTCTGGTTGCACATGCAAAAAAAAGAGAACATATTTTTCACCTGTAACCGGCTTCTCAAATCTAGACATAAACCTGCGCATCACTTTTTCTTTTATAGGATAATATAGGTTATTGACAAAGTTTGGGATCTTTTTTCTTTGGTAGATAATCTTGAGATAGCGTTGATATTTTCGTACAACTTGTGGCCACGATTCTTTCACTCTTGTGGAGTCGGATGGCTTAAAATGTTCTTCTTTGAATCTTTGAATGATCTCTTTGCTTTCTTTAATCTCGGAAGGGGTAAGACCTTTCTGTTTTCTTTCACTATATATCCTATTGAGAAGAGGAAAATTGCTCGCGAGCTCATTCGCAAAACAAAATCGTTCTGGTAATCGTGGGTTGGAGAAGTCGAGGACTTCAATTCCGTACTTTTCAAAAATCCTGATCATCATTACTAAGTGGAAGCCAGCAACACAGCAAAGGATAGCATAGTCTGGTTTAACGTGTTGCGCGATCCATTCCGCTTTTTTACAAATACTTTCCATCAGTGAAAGAATGCTATCCTCGCTTAACTTTAGGCGGCTCTTCTTTCTTTTGGCGGCAACTTGCCAGATATCCCAAATCCGAAAGTCGTATTTCACTTCGGCATGATGTAGATAGTTCTTGTCAGGGTTTTTGGTTAGCTTAAAATTAAGGTGGTCAATCTCATAGAGCTGTTCTTTTTTGACCCCTAGTTCTTTAAAGTTAGCTGAACCAATCTTTGACGTGGAGATATAGAAAGAAGTAGTATTGTGTCTTTGTTCGACTTCTTGGGAGATTCTGAACATAAGTTCATTCCCTCCAGAATCACCGCCGATATAGATTATTTTCTTCTTTTGGAGAGTCTCATTCTTGCTTTGTTTTGTGCCTAAAGCCATCCCTGCAGAATAATGACCTCTTTTTAAATATCTTCTGAAACAATGTACATATTTTTCTGTGATAAAATGTTCTGTGATCTAAAATGAATCTATTTTAACAACCTTTATAAGAAGTCGTTTTTTGGTTAAGATAATGCCTAAACTTGTTATTATTGGTCTAGATGGGGTAAGTCCCTGGCTGATTAAAGAATTACTGGCGCAAGAAAAGATCCCAACGATCAAAAAAGTCATCGATCATGGTCTTTTCGCTACGTTAAAGAGCGTGACTCCTCCGGTCAGTATTCCTGCGTGGTTGAGTTTAGTTTCGGGGAAGAATCCGGGGGAATTGGGTTGTTTCACTCTTTTCTCTAAGAAAGGATATGATAAAACTATCCGCCCGGTTCATAATTTTGTTCCTTTTTGGGAGGGTCTTGATGTGAAGTGTGGGATCATGAATATCCCCGGGACGTATCCCGTTAAACCGTTGAATGGTTTCATGATGTCAGGGTTATTTACCCCCACGGGCGCATCCGATTTTCTTTATCCAGCCGAGCTTAAGAAAGAGATAGAATTAGAATTAAAAGATTTTGCGTTCAGTGTGAGTTGGAATAATGATGATGATTTTCTTAGGCGGATCTTTCATCTTTCGGAGTTGCGCTTTTCGATTGCGACAAAGTTATATCTTAAGCAAAAACCAGACCTGTTCATGTTGGTGGAGACGAACACTGATTCTCTTCTTCACAACATGATAAAGTATATTGATCATTCCAGTCCTCTTTATTCTAGTAACAAATATGAGGAGAAGATTTATGATTATTTTGCCTATCTCGATTCGTTGATTGGTAGCTTCTTGAAAGTCGTCGGGGAAGATGTAGAAGTAATGATTGTCAGCGATCATGGGTTTACCAGCCTACACGGTACGTTTGCGTTAAACAAGTGGTTGGAAGATCAAGGTTTTTTAGCAGTTCATGGTCGCAGCAAAGGCCCACAGAAAGTCTTATCTTTCTTTGGAATCAATAAGACGTCAGTGGAGAAAATTCTATCTACTCTTCATCTCAAAAAACTGGTTTATTCTCGGTTTAGAGGCAGTGGTCTTGGCGATCTTATCCCTGATGCCAACGGAATAAGTTGGTATACTGCGATTCGTCAAGGAATGATTGATTTTAAGAAAACAAAAGCGTTCTCGGCGATTGATCAAGGGTTCATTTACATTAATGATGATAGCGAAGAACAAGGTTCTGTTACAAAAGAGGAGTATCATCATGTCAGGGAAGAGGTCATTGAGTCTCTTCGGAAAATTAAGATCCCGGGTGGGGAACTCGTGATCAGAAAGAAAGAGGAGCTTTTTCACGGGCCTTTCATTGAAGATGCTCCAGATCTAGTGGTGTTTGATCGGTCATTTCATCATTGGCCAATTACCGCAGTACGTTGCCCACAACTCTTTAACAAAGTAACTGAAGGGAAGATTAAATCGGGTGACCATCACAGCGACGGAATCTTGATCTCTTCTCAGAAATCGTTGGGAAAAGAGGAGTACTCTTTGATGGACATTCATGAGATAATCTTACGCTTTTTTGAGGAGAAAAACCAGACGGAAAAACAAGTGGAAAAGAGTGATTTTGATGAAAAGAAAGGTGAACAGGAAGTGATCCAGCGTCTGGAAGATTTAGGTTATTTGGGGTAGGTGAACGAAATATGGATGAACATGCATTTGTTGAACAGTTAAAGACGATGGCTGTAGAGAGGAAATTATCTTCTGATGAGCTAGTTCGCCAGCTTTTCCTTCTCTGTCAGGTAATTCACTCTTCTGAACGGGTAATTCTACTTTCAGATGAAGTCCGACAGAAGGTGGGAGCCGTTGCGCAGGCGGCGGGACTTACGGTTGATCAATGTGTCGAACGAATTTTAAATGAGTATCTGGAAAGACTCGCTTTTGAAAGAGCTGGGAATAGTTCTTCCTCTATAAATATTAACACAAAATCCTCCCGAGCCTATAGCGAGGCTGACGAGGAAGATGTTAAGAAACGTCTGGAAGAATTAGGTTATTTGGGTTAATGATCTGTCGTATCCCAAAAAATAATTAGGTTTCGAACCTAATTTTTTTGGTATATACCAGAATCCAAAGATTTTTGTTCGAAATCTATGGATTTTTGGTATAATATACTCTCCGCTGGAGTTGCCATCTTGTTTGTTCTCATTTCACAATCTTTAAAAGGCATTATCTACCATACAGATACTATGGGTGTAAATCAATAATGGGAAAAGTCTTCTTATTTGGAATTGATGGCGGCGTTCCCGAATTAGTATTCGAACGCTGGAATGATCTCCTGCCAAATATCAAGAAACTGATGCAGAATGGGACATATGCCCGGATGAACAGTACCATCCCCCCTTCAACGATTGTTGCTTGGAATGCGATGATCTCGGGAAAAGATCCCAGCGAGATCGGGGTATTTAATTATACTTACAAAGACGAACAAGGCGATTACCGTTTGGTAAGTTCCAAAAACAATAACGCAAGATTGATCTGGGACATCATTGGAGAAGAACATCAGAAGAGCATCGCCCTCTATGTGCCCCTTTCCTATCCCGTCACGACATTTCCCGGCTGTATCGTCACTGATTTCATGACCCCAGGAATTGAAAGCAACTGTGCGTATCCAGAACATTTGAAAGAGAAGATCAAAGCACTAGGCAATCCCGAGGGGTTCTTTGATGTTGCCGTTGGTCTCGGCGGCCATAAGAGTCTTGATCCGGCAGAGCTTGTCAAAAAAGCAATGGAGATGACTGATATGCAGGTCTCGCTCCTCAAAGACTTGATCACCCATAAACAATGGAATTTCTGTATGGCCGTGATGTTAGGAACAGACCGGCTGCAGCATATGCTCTGGCGCCATTTTGATGAAGGCCATCGTCGGTTTATCGTGAATTCTCCTCATGCAAATGCAATTAGAGATTTTTACATTTATATTGATCAGAAACTGGGGGAAGTACTACAGCTTCTACCGCAGGATACCACCGTTATCGTTGCATCAGATCATGGGATGATCAAACAGGAAGGCAAGATCAACATTAACAACTGGCTCATTAAAGAAGGCTACCTCGTCTTGAAAGAAAGTGTTGATCTTAGCAAGAGCACGCGTTTTAAGATGGAACTTGTTGATCGCGAACGAAGTTTAGCGTGGGGAGGCGGGGCATATAACGGGAGAATCCAGATCAATAAAGAGAAAGCAGGAGATAAATGGAGAAACATCCGTGATGAAATTGCAGAGAAGATACGAAAGATACCCGATGATAAGGGCAATCCTCTTAACACCAAAGTCTACTCTGCCGAGGATATTTATCAGAATGCCTCTCATCCTGAATGTCCCGATCTGACGATCTATTTTGATGATCTACGCTGGGCATCTAATCCTGATCTGGGGCAGGAAGGTCTGTACTCCTGGCATACAGCCATTGGTGCGGACAGCGCCGGGCATTCGCGGCAAGGCCTCTTTATCATTAACGGACCCGAAATTAAGAAACGAGGACTAATGAATGATGTGGATATTCGTCAGGTCGCACCAACAATATTAACTGCTTTGAATGTTGCCGTTCCTGAAGATATTGTTGTTGAGCCGATCAATTGCTTTGGAGAAGAGGAGATTTCGAGTATCCCTCCACGGGTCTTAGATGAAAAATCACGTATTGCTTTAGGATCAGATTCTATCTTAAAAGAGGTACGTACAGATTATGTTCGGGTTAAAGAACTGTTTCAGAAAGATGTTAGTCGAGCTGCGGATGAGGTTGCGCATTCTTTTGGTGAACAGCAAGATTTCTTTAAAGACGTTTTTCATTTTCTCGTAACGGCATTTGGCAATCAGAAAAGGAATGATGGTATCACTCCTTTAGTTTTTCACTCGATCTATCTTGTCAGATTGCTTTACACCTGCGGTGAAAGGGAAGTTTCAGCTCTCCTGACTGCCGCGTTACACGATGTTATTGAAGATACTTCGATTGATGTTCAGAGTTTATCACAACAGCATTTTCTGCAGCGTTATCCGACGGTTATCCAAAATCTTTCTCTCTTGACGGAGGATAAGACCATTTCCCGTGATCCACATCCCACCCTCCTCCCCCCCCGCTATCGGGAACATATCTCCCGCCTGATTGGCGCGCCGCGTGAAGTGGTAAACACAGAGATTCTTGATCGATTTTCTGATTTGATGGATCTGGAATATGTGCTAGGACTTCCGGAACAAGAGAGAAAAATACGTCTTCAGGGAAAGTTACTGAAAGTCCGCAGTTTTGTCGATAATCTTACTGCTGGTAGAACAGATTATCATCAATCGTGTCTCACAATTTTTAATGAGAGAGTGAAAGAATTGGAAAGTAACTATAACCTTTCTGCACAGATGGAGATTGTTCAACCGAGGAAAGCGATTGATGTTCATTACCCCCGCCATCCCGAATCATCGTTAATTACTACTAAAGAAGGCATTCAATGTAAAGTCTACGCTACTCACCACCCATCTGGACGGGTCATTATCAAACCAAAATATATCCCTGAGGATTTACTCCAGGGAGGAGATTCGTTTAGGAAACTAAAAAAACGCTTTCTCTTTCAGAAAAGTGTATTTCGTTTCAATCTCTTTAATGATAAAGACAGTGTTAAAGAAAATCTGGCAATCGTAGAACGGAATTTTCCTCAATTAATCTATTCTTGCCCCCATCACCAGCAATGGTTCTTTGCCGTGCCTGAATCAGATATTGCAACAACTCATGACCCGCGCGCTGGTTTACGGCAATTAATGAAAGTTCCGGATGCAGACTTAGATCCCTACCTAAAAGCGACACGAGGGATCATTAATCTTATTTTACAGAGTGGGGTTTCTGTCAGTGATCTGGGAATAAGCCATTCTACGTTGTTGGGGAATTATACTCCAGGAAAGTCAGACATCGATATTCTGATCTTTGGTGTCGAAAATGGCTGGCGGGTCTTGAGACATATGGAAATGGTACAGCACCCTCTCTTAAAATGGAAGTCGAGAGAGGATTGGGCTCGCTATTATAAAGATCGAGTCGTATCAAAAGTGTTTACGGAAGAAGAATACGTTCATAACATGGTGCGAAAGCGTGATGACGGCTTTTTTGATGGGAATGTCTTCTCAATCTTTGTTGTTGAGATGGGAACTGCCGGTTGGTATGGTTGGGAAGATAAGCACGAGCCTTTGGCTACAGTCACTGTGCAGGGTGTCGTGAGAGATTATAATTATTCTCACCTCAGACCGGGCTATTATGGAATTACCAACTCTAGAATTATGGACGGTTATCAGGAGGTCCCGATAGAACGCATTGTATTTTGGTCGCGGCCTTTTGCTTTACAAGCAAAAGAGGGGGAGAGAGTAGAAGCCTGCGGCTTGCTGGAAAAAGTGACGACACCAAAAGGACGTGAGTTTCATCAATTAGTTATTGGTTATATGAATACGTATACCAATGAACAAGGAGAAAAAGAATACCTTAAAGCATTGCTCGATTGAATGTTGTAACCGGAGGTTTGAAGAAATGCATTTTTATGAGTCGTCAATTATCACCACTAAAGACGGTCTGCAATGCCAAGTCTATGGTAATGAACATCCTTCTTCTTCTATTTTAGTTAAGCCAAAATATATTCCTACCACAGCTGTAGAGAGCAGTGCTCTTGCGTATCGTTTCATCATGGGACGAAAGATGAATCGGCTGAATATGTGGGCAGATAAAGAGGAATTGAGAGCCTATATCACTCGTTTTCGCGAAGCGTATCCTAATTATGTGTATACTAGTCCTGTTCACGATCAGAACCGTCTTTTCTTTTCGATTCCGATCGACAAGATTGAACGAATTTATTTCCCGCGTAGGGGCTTTAAAGAACTCATGTCTATGCCACCAGCGTCTTTGGACCAGTATCTCTTGAGGGTATTTTCTTTCTCTCAATTTCTCCTCCAAAGCGGTCTGAGGATCAAAGATTTCGGGATAACGTATTCTACTTTGATGGGTCATTATAACCCTGCGATTTCAGATATTAATATTGTGGTGTATGGTAAAGAGAACTTCTGGAAATTGATGTCTTATCTCGAACGTGCAACCCATCCGTTGTTACATTGGAAGACAGATGAAGAGTGGCTTGTGTTTCATAAGAAGCGCAATCGCTTCTCAATCTCTGGTGAGAAAGAATTCTTGCATTCAATGAAGAGGCGAAAAACGGAAGGTTATTTTGAGGGTAGTCTGTTTGTGATCTTTGCAGCGGAAAAAGAAGAGGAAGTCTGGTTCAAATGGGGAGAGGAGAAATACACCTCTCTGGGCCCTGCCGTTGTGGAAGGGACGGTAGTTGATAATTTTAGTTCGGTAGTCAGGCCAGGCTGTTACCAGATCAGTAATGCCCTAGTGCGTGAAGGAAAAGAAAAAGTTCCAGTCACCAAGATTGTTTTCTATTCCCGGGATTATTGTATGCTCGCTTTTCCTGGTGAAAAAATGGAAGCATCGGGGATGTTGGAAAAAGTTAATCAGGAGAACGGAGAGTTTTATTACCGTGTTGTTGTTGGATATTTCGATGCTTATCTTGATGAGAGAAGGGAGAAGGAATATATTAAATTGATCTTTTAGCATAGTTAATCAACCGATCAGCTAGAGCGGTGATGCGTTCCAACTCTAATTTTGCGGTTGTGACTGGTCGTGCTCTGACGTATGTATCGCTTACTTGCATTGATATCCCAAATATCGGTTCGTTGATGTAATGGGTGGGCTTTCCGATCCATCCCCGGTCTGTAGGAAATGCTTGTGCTAAACCCCCACTAAATTCATCCAGTTTTAAATGAAGATGAGATTGTGAGTTCTGGGGAGTATGACATTTTCCATAGATGATTTGACCGGGCGTAAATGTGTCTGTACCGGCATATTCTTCTTCTCGGATTCTTTGCATCGCTAAGCTCAATCGTGCCGTTGCAATTCCATAATTTTCTGCTAATCGTATGTCCTTAGCGATTTCAGCAAAGGATTGAATATGACCTAAAGGGACAAGTAGCAGTTGAAAACCACTCTTTGGATCGGAGATCACACTTGTTTGGAGGATACCATACCAATCCTGCCCTAAACCAGAACCAGTTTGAAATACTTTCACTGCGCCGCGGCTATCTTTCTCTCCGACATCGGCTGTGGAGAAATCACAAAAGACACAGTCGCTACTGGTTGTAGTTGCTTGTCCTAACAAGTCATTAAGTGTCATAAGAACATTTTGCTTTCACATCTTTTATAAATGTTACGGCATTTTTGATGTTAGATGATTTATGCATAATACGGTACAGCAATTAAAAATTCTCTTAGCCGAAGACAGTTCTCTCCAAGAAAATTGCGTTTGGTGCCAAGAAGCAATGTTGCCCATCGGAACGCGGACAAAATATAATGCGGTTGTCATCTTTCGCATCGGCGATTCCATTGACAATGGCTGGTTTGCAACATTATCCCCCCAGACGGGGGGGGATCCTCAGCGAGATTTTACAGTACAACTGATGACCTTCGGACATTTTTCTCATTTTGCTCAACTGGCAGGGAATCCTAAACTTGCAAAGAATTATGGTCTTGCTTTTGGCAAGCTGAATGCGGCAATGACGATGATTATGGCCGAAGAACAGCCAGAATTTAAAGCAGTCTCACCGACACGTGAAACGGGCGCGGCCGTTGCGGCCTATGGCAAATGCACAACCTGGCAAGAGAAAAAAGAGCATCTCCATCTCAAACTATTCCCTTTTCGCGGCGATCTGGGACAACCTTCTATTGTCGATAGCACTTTCGGCAAGAAGCAAATTCATTATGATCATCTGACGAAAGAAGAATTCGTTAAGATGAAGCCAATTAGGAAAGTTTTGCTCCCCGAGAAACGTTTGGTGTATCTTGCGGGAAAAATCGTCTCTTTACTTTGTCAAGAGACGGGTAAAGAGTAACGGCGTTCTCTTTCCAGCGAAAGGAAGAGTTATTTTCTGGTAATGATAATATCGCTTAGGGATGGCGCCAAACTGCAACTTAAATTTTGTTCTCGCATCGGGGTTATTATCCTCATCAAAATTCGCTCCGCAAAAATCAAGAGAGGTATACCCATGTTCTTTTCCCCATATGATTACATCCATCAATAACCTGTCGAGAGGGCGAAATTCCTGAAATGATTTATCTAGACCACCCTCTTTGTAGAACAATTTTCTGTCGATAGAATAGACACTGGCAAATGCTACGTTATTTCTTTGGTACTTTGAAATGAAGAGTAGATGTTTACCAACTGTTGTTGCACGTTGATGGTAAGCCCCAAACGCTTCTTTTGTCCTATTTGTCCAAATAGTCTTCTCATCACCAGACCAATATTGTGATTTCTTGAGATCGTAAAAGAAAGAGAGTCCTTCTTTAGTTCTATCAATATTCGTACTAATACCGTTTTTTTGTGCTTTTCGAATCCCATTCCGACGCTTTTTGTCAAAATTTGATTCTAATTCTAATACCGATGGTGAGAGGTCTAGTTCTACAGAAAAAATTTCTTCGACGAGGCTATGCGGAAGAATATCTCGTTTGCAGTCAGAGACTATTGAGATGTATACTGGCAAGAGAAGTAAAGATATTCCTCTTTTTGATCGTTTGATTGTTTCCCTGAGAGATTTTTGCAAATAAATTTGCTGTTCTGGTATACTTAATTCTTTATGAAAAAAACCATTCCCCTCACGTGAGCCGCAGGCAATCCTTGCAATTCCTAGAATTTTGTGTACTTTGATGATCTCAATGTTCCATTGGATGATTGCAGTTGGCTTCTCTTCTGCATCATTTTCTGGATAGTACACATAGCGAAACACCTCTACATCACAGTTACGAAGACCATCACTCACTTGAAAATCTAAGAAAAGATTCTCTTTAACTTCGAAGATGGCAAGTAACTCTTCCCACTCTTCTCGTTTTGTAATCAATCTCTGTTCTTGGTTCATCATTCTCTCCCTATTCTTCTTGGTTGCTGTGGAAAATCTTTTTTGAGAAGTGATTCTCTTTGCAAATCGTGTGGGAGAACAACTTCAAGCTTTTTTCTTTCGATCTGTTTCTCGACGAAATCAATGAATTCGATAAATTTGTGTTTATGTTGTGGCCCTGGATGAGCAAGTCCACGGGGGTGAGCATAAATGACGGCGATGCCGCGTTGGGAGATGGCTTTCTTCACTAATTTCTTTGCTTCTGTGGAAAACCCGTTGCTCAGACGGCAAGGTATTTCTATAATCCCTTTGGAGTATTTTGGCTTGGAGAGATGAAAAAGGGCGAAGCGGGAGGTTAGAGGGCAGGTGCGATATGTTTTATAACCCGTCTGTCGGAGTGCGTGAAGTATTTTTTCTTTGTTGAGAATACTGTTCTTTGGAAAGATAGTTCCGGGTTTAAAATCGATAGCCAGATTGAAGAAGAATTGTGGTTTATCCCAGGGGGGAACAAAAGCAGTACACTTCTGTCCACTTGCTTTCTCAATGGCTTGTTTGCTTTTCTGTAATTCTGCGACTAATTCCGGAAAGTTTAGTTGGGTGATTCTTTTGTGAGAATAGGTGTGACTCCCCACTTCATGCCCCAGTTTGGCCATTTTCTTCAATTGTTGGGGCGCATGATACGGAAGTCCTCCCCTCTCCGCTGTAATTCCAACCACGGCGAAACAGGTGGGGATCGGCTTATCTTGAAGATAGTTTAAGATAAATTCTGTTTGATGATAGTCTTCTACTCCATCTTTGTACTTCTGGGTAGAAACATCAGCTCCTTGCTGAAGCTCATAGTCCCAATAGATCAATAATTTTCCAGTCGTGTTTTTCATTTGCTCTTTCTTTTCTCTCTTTTTCTTATGGTTCCTTTTTTGCGATGTAATGACAATACTTACAAGAGACGTAATTTCTGACTGTTGAAGAAAAATCGCCTTTAACATGGATATCTTTAAATCCGCATCCAGCAAGTTCTTTCTTAATTCGTCCTATCGAGCTGTATTTTGTGATAATGAAGCCGTGTTCCCCATAATTAACATAATATCCTGTGAAAAGCAAGCCGCTGAGAAGAGTTCGTAGAAGTACTGGTATTTTTTTATAGCTGATTAGCCTGCTATTATGGGAACTGAAGATAAATTGTCCCCCCACATTCAAAATGCGATGGATCTCGCGCAAGGCTTTTTTTCTTTTTTCTATCGGATGGATATAGTCGATTCCGTTGTACGGAAAGATGACAAGATCAAACGATTCAGCATTGAATTCGTTTAGATTAGTAGCATCAAGGACGCGGAAATCAAGCGATGGTTCTATTTTCTTGGCGATCTGAATGACTTCTGGGATGATATCAAAAGCAACTATTTTTGTGAATCCCATCCGCAGGAGGTGGAAAGGAATTCTTCCCGTACCACATCCCGCAACAAGAATTTTTGCTTCTTTGTTTCTTAAGTATTCCCGGAAAATAAATTCTTCTGTTTTTAAAAGGGGGAATAAATCCTGTTCAAAATAAGATTTGCTCTTCTCAGATTGGTCAGGGTGGTGGTTTCTCTTCTCCTGAGTTTTGAATCTTTCTTGGTTTACAGTTTCAATATTCTCTTTCTTCACATTGATTCTGTTTAGTCCAAGACGCTGAGTTATTTTCATAGAAATCTCTTAATAAGCATCGTTAAGATATTTAAATTTATGTGAAACTTTTTTTCTATTGCCTGAATAATTACCAAATCTTCTTCTCTGAATCCCCCCAGCATGATCAGCATTATAAAATACATTGTGGAGTATGTTAGAGCTAACACACTGATTGTCAAAGCATTGGTGGACATGTGAGTTGACATCCAGTAGATAATGCTTATTCCTATGAGGCCGCTGAGGAGGTAGCGGGCATACATTTTCAGGGAGAAGACAAAGCCCAATTTCTTTTTCGCAATCCAGAAGATCAACCCTTCTTGGATGATGATCGACCCTGTCGTTGCGATGGCAGCCCCCATCATAGAATAAGGCGGGATGAGGAGATAATTGAGGATGACATTTACCACGGCAGCGAAGCTATTGATATAAAATATTTTTTTTGTCTCGTTAAACATCATCAACGCTTGGGATGATGGCCCGAAGCTTAATCTTAAGAAGTACGCTCCGATCAAGATCTGGAGAGCAATATGTCCTGTCCGATATTCAGCACCAAACAAAATAGTGAGAATCTGTTTTGAAAAGAAAATCATGAATAACATGATGGGCAGGCCGGAGAGGAAAGTCCATCGGGAAACGCCACCGTAAAGGCCAGCAACTTTTTCTGTTTTGTTTTTAGCATACAGGCTTGAAGCGGTGGGGAGGAAGATGTTTCCAACCACAGAGACAAAAATAGAGAGGGTACTGACTAACGGCAGGGCGGCGTTGTAGATCCCAACCTCTGATGCTTCTTTTAAAGCACTTAAAAAGAGTGTATCAACCCAGCCCATGATCTGTACAAAGATGCCGGACAGGAAGATGGGGAAAGAGAAACTGATCAATTGATAGTATTCGTACTTGGGCTTAATTTCTGAGCTGATCATAAATATTTTTTTACGGATAAGGAAGTAGAGCCCTATGATCAATGAGCTGATGTGAGAGAAAAGATACGCAACTGCTATCCAAAATAGTTTTCCATCGTACGCAATCGCAACTACCGTCAGTAATAGGAGAATAAATCCTCGTCCAGCAACGTTGATTAGATTCTGGTAATTCACTCTCTGAAAAGCGAGGAAAATATTTGAGATGGAATTGGTGACCGTAAAGAAGGGGATGGTGATGGCGGTGATGATTATGATCGGTACAAATAATGGCTTATGAAAGATGCCGATGGCAATATATTGTGAGAAGAGGATGGTTACGATGGCGACGAAGATGCTCATCAGTCCACTAATCTTGAGAATAGCCAAAATCATCCCGCGTACTCGTGCAGGATCGTCTCTACTGAGATAATGGGGGATAAGTTTGATGATGCCAAAACTTAATCCAAGAGTTGTGAAGATGATCGCAACATTAGCGATTGCTTCTCCTAATGAAAGAAGGCCGTAATCACTGGGCCCGAGATAACGAGATACAAGTAACCGATAGAAGAATTTTAAAACATAGACCATCAAAGTGCCGGCAAAAAGGAATCCAGCTCCTTTTGCTATGTTCTGCAGATCTTTCTTTTGATCTTCGTTTGCAATTATCATTTCGTTCTCGTCACTTTTTTCCACAATTCCCCTGAATCTTGCGTGGGGGTTATAAAAATTGTTAAAAAACATCCCGATTTGGTCTCCTTACTCTTTTTCTGAATAGTAATATGAATAATAATCCATAAGCATTATATAGTGCTTTTAATAGGATATTTTATGTTTGCGGGTGTTTTGAAAGCCATTGATAATATTAGCTACGAAGAGCGGGAAATACCCCCCCTCAAAGATGATTGGATTCTTGTGAATGTAAAATATGCTGCTATTTGCGGCTCGGATATCCCCCGTGTTAAAGTTAAAGGAACGTATTCTTTTCCGACTGTTCCCGGCCATGAATTTTCTGGTATAATCTCACAAGTAGGTTCCCAAGTCGATGGCTTTAAACCAGGGGATCGGGTGACAGTGTATCCTCTTGTTTCTTGTGGCTCCTGCTCTTACTGTCTAAATGGTAACGAAAATCTCTGCGGCAACTATAATTATCTCGGGTCGCGTTGTGATGGGGGGTTTGCCGAATATGTGGTCTGCCCAGCACGGAATGTCATTAGAGTCCCTGAGAACGTCTCTTTAGAAGAGGCGGCCCTCGTCGAACCGTTGTCCGTCGCATTACGTGGGGTAAAACGAGCTGGAGTTAAGAGGGGGGGCAGAGTTATCATTTTTGGTCTTGGACCGATTGGCTTGTTTGCAATTCAATGGGCAAAGAAAAATGGTGCGGTTAAAATTGTTGGCATCGACCGTAATGCCCACAAGCTTGATATTGCTTTGCGTCTTGGAGCGGATTTTGTTTTAAATTCAAACGAAGGCGATTATCTCCAGAAACTGCATTCCATAAAGAGTGATTACCCCTTTGATGTTGTCTTAGAATGCAGTGGGTCGAATTTGTTTCAGGATCAGGCAATAACTACTGTCAAGAAGGGGGGAGTTATTTCATTGCTGGGAAATCCCCAGAAGGAGACTTCATTCTCTGAAAAAACATTTCAATTGCTCTTGAGGAATGAGATTACTCTGATTGGAAGTTGGAATTCTTTAATTGTTCCGGGAGAGAACGAATGGCAGGAGGTTTTACATTCTCTTAGCGATGGGACTATTTCAGCGATGCCCGTGATTACCCATCGCTTTCCTCTTTCAGAGATTAAAGATGTGTTTGATAACCTCTACGAACGGAAATATGATCATTATTGCAAAGGGATTTTTGTGGTTAATGCAACGGAGAGCGATTTAACATGAAAGCTGCAGTCCTTCACGGCTTACATGATTTACGTCTGGATACGGTAGAAAAACCTTCCGTTAAACCGAGTACGATTCTTCTAAGAATCCATGCCTGTGCTATCTGTGGTTCGGATATGCGCATCCTTGGGTCGGGCAATGCGCGTGTGACGTATCCGGCAATTATTGGCCACGAAGCATCTGGCGAGATTGTAGCTGTTGGTGATGATGTGAAAAAATGGAACATTGGTGATCGTGTTGCGCTGGGTGCGGATGTGCCGTGTGGGGAATGTGCGCATTGTACAAATGGAAGAGGCAATTGCTGTGATGCGAATTATGCGGTCGGCTATCAATTTGCTGGTGCCTTTGCCGAATATTGTCTGCTCGAACCAATGATGGTAAAGTATGGTCCTATTATTAAAATTCCCGAACTTGTAGGTTACGAAGAGGCGGCGTTGATGGAGCCGACAGCGTGTATCCTTAATGGTTTTGAGCTAGCACAGATGCAGCCTGGGAAAAGTGTCTTGATCATCGGCGCCGGGCCGATCGGCTGTTTAGGTATCCTGGTTGCCAAAGCTCTCGGTGCTTCAAAAGTTTATCTTGCAGAAATGAATGGGCAACGTTTGGAGGAAGCAAAAAATTTTGGTGCAGATGTTTATATCAATAGCGCTAAAGAGAATATGATTGAAATAATTAAAGAATTGACTGCGGGAAAAGGTATCGATAGAGTCTTTACGATGTGTCCGGCTGTTGAAGCGCATGAGCAGGCTTTACACGTTGTGGCAAAACGAGGAGTAGTAAATCTTTTCGGCGGGTTGGCGAAAGGGACGAGACCAGCGCAGATTGATTCAAACTTAATTCATTACAAAGAATGTTTTGTGATGGGCTCGCATGGTTCTACTCCGCGACATAACCAGTTAGCGATGGATTTTATTGCATCAGGAAAGATTAATGTGAAGAGCGTGATTACACATCGTTTTTCATTGGAGCGGGTGCAGGAAGCGTTCGCGGTGATGCAGGAGATGAAAGGCCTGAAAGTGATGGTGAAGCCATGAATTTGAGATTGGGTATCAATACTGGGTTTGCGTTAAACCGTTTTCCTCTGCCAGAAGAATGGATGAAGATTGTCGGTGAAGATTTAGGATTACGGTACGTTCAACTCACCGCTGACCTGATCAATCCGGCGTTAGGTGATGACATTATTAATGATCACGTGAAAAGAATCAAGGCTCTCTGTCTGAAATATAATGTTAAGATTGACAGTATCATGACTGGTGCGTTTACGCGGGTCAATCACTTTTCCCATCCTGATCCGAAAGTGAGTAGTTATTGGCTGAACTGGTTCAAAAAATTTATTGATTTAGGTGTAGCGGTCGGAGCTACAAATATGTCCAGTCATTTTGGGGTCATGTCGCATCATGACCTGCGTAATCCTGAGAGGAAACAGAAAGTGTTACGGCAAACTGTCGATGCTTGGAAAGAAATCGCGGTCTATGCTCAGCAGAAAGGGATGAAATATCTCACTTGGGAGCCGATGTCAGTGAAAAGGGAGTATGGTGAGACGATCAAAGAGGCAAAGAGAATTCACAATATGTTAGAGGGTAGCGCGATTCCGATTAAGATTTGTCTTGATGTTGAACATGGAGATGTTTCTTCTTCTAATCCCGATGATACAAATCCCTATGCTTGGCTGCGTGAATTTGCGGTTCATGCGCCGTTGATCCATCTCAAGCAGAGTTTGGAGTCGGGAGGACAGGCAACATTTCTTCCTGAATATAATGCCAAAGGCAAAGTTGAGCCACAGAAAGTTGTTGAGACGTTACAGCAGGCGGGGTGTACTAAGGCGTTATTACTTTTAGAGTTATCATTTAAAGAACGGGAACCGTTTGACAGCAGGATTTTGGATGATTTGAAAGAGTCAGTTCGTTATTGGCGTGAGTACATCTCTGATTAGAGATAACGCTTTAAGATCTCTTAACTTCTTCGCCGGTTTCAAGATCGATGATCTTGATGACTTGGACGGGACAGACTTCCGCGGAATCCAATGCTTTTTGGAGCATACTCTCGTCAATGATCACTTCTTGTTTTTCTTTGTCTCCTTTCATTCCAGCTAATTTGATATCCACTTTATTCTCTTTGTTATCAAAATTCCAGATGTCTTCTGCGACAGCAGCGCAAGAGTATGCGCCGATGCATGCTTTCCGATCAAAGACAATCTTATATTGTTTCATTGTTGAGATCACCCACTTCTTGCTGCATCCACTGACGATTCTTGACGGCTGTATATTCTTCTCCTCTGAAGCGGAGCAGGGCTTGATATTTTAAAAATTTGTGGATGGTTTTTAATTTGGAGAGATGGCTGAATGCCCATTTAGATTGCCCGTAGCGGCGATCGGGGAAGTGGACAGGGATGCTGACGATGTTCAGCTTCTCTTTCTTTGCTTTGTAGAGCACGTAGAAATCTAAGTTGAAATCAAGAGGAGGAGAGGACAGGGCGCTGAGAAATTGGCGATGAAATACTTTTGGTTGGGCATTGATCTCATGGAAATTCTTCCAGAATAAGATTGCTGCGGAGATCTGGAAACCGGTTGTCAGAAGCTGAGGGATGATTTTTCTCTCTGTTCTTCGACCTTTTATCAGGTATTTCTCTGGCTGTTTTTCTTGTGAGATGATTTCGTAAGCGCGAAGGACATCCTGGGGATCACATTGCAGATCGGCATGCGTGTAGGCGAGAAGATCCCCTTGTGCATGTTTTAAGCCGAAGGTGATACCATTTCCGTACCCAATGTTCTTCGGCACAAGTATCGTCTTGGCAAATGCGTATTCCGGCTTTTTTAATTCTTCGTCAATGATCTGTTGTGAGTTATCTGTAGAACCATTATTGACCAGAATTAGTTCTACGTCAAGGGTGCCGATAACTTCTTTAAATCTTTGAAGAATGAGAGGAATATTCTCTTTTTCATTGTAGCAGGGGACGATTATCGATAGTTGTGGTTTTGATGTTGGTGCTTGTGTCGCTTGTGGTTCTAAAACTTGTGGTCTTGTTTTCATTTTTACAGATCATCGGTGACAGCCGTGAAATATTTTCGCCAAAATAGGTATTTCTCTTGGTCTTGTGGCGGTTGGTCAACTTGTCTTTTTTCTTTGAAGAAGCGTTCCCAAAATTCATATTCTTCTAATTCTGCTGGTGTTCCCCAGCAGATGAATTGATCGATGTCGAAGATGACTGATCTTCGGCTTAGTTTGTGTAAAAAGATGGGGACTGCATCGACATAGAATTCATTTTTGATACGGTGTCCTTCTTTGATCATCAATTGAACAGCGTCAATAAAATCCTGCGCTCTCTTAAAATAAAACGTAGCGACGACGGCATGGTCATTGTAAGGGTCGTTGGAAACAGGAACTTTGACGGACATGTCGATAATTGTCTTCCCGTCTTCTGCCACTTTCGCCCAGCCGTAGGAATGAGGTGATGTGCGCATTTTTTCCATATGAGTAAATGTCCAGACAATACAATCGATGGTGGGATCGGCGATCAGATCTTGGTAGTTCTTCTTGTCGTAAACATAGCCGTTGTCGCAAGCAGCGATAAACAGCGGTTCGTTGGGGTCGAGGTAGGCTTGGGCGAGGAGGCAGGTATTTGCCTGACCGGGTGTTGTCGTGCTAATGGCGATGATGATTGCGCTGGGAATTTCTCTTTTGATGATCTCATCGATGTGATGTTCTTTGATGTGTTCTTGTCGAACGATGAAAATCCATTTGTCGCTAGGAGGCATATGCTTGATCGCTTGAAGAATCATCGGCTTGCTGGAAACAGGAATGAGCGGCTTAGGCAAAGCATAGCCTTCTTGAGAAAAACGTGATCCAAGTCCAGCCATGGGGATGATATTGGCCATTTTCTTTGATTTATGAGGTTGTCATTAAAAAGATTGTGGAAATAAGGTGTTAGACAAGATGATTTTGTGAAGAATGTTTCATAATGTTTAAAAGAGAGCCTCTTGCCGTAAAGATGATGACTAATTTTACTGATTTCCTTAGAAAGCAAGAAGAAGTGTATGTTCGCTTTCGAGATACAACCTCCTTTAGAGAGCAGGGGACGCAACCTCCGGCTTATCTTGGTGAAGAACGTTCGTATGGCTCTTATGCGGTGGTGTTACGTCATCCGCGGGAGATTGTCGAGGGTGTAACAGATCTTTCGCTGGGACTTGCTGGTTTGCTTCCGATTATTCGCTATGATGATAAAAATACTCACACGACGCTGTTGACAACGGACTTAGTGCCAGATCTGCAGCCAGATCGTGTTCTTCTTGAGAACTTAGCAAGACGTGTCCATGACGTGAAAGATAGATTAGTGCGACCGACGATTAACTACTCTGAGATGTTATATAATCGAGATAGTGTCATCGCGGCGGGTTTTCCTGATGCTCATTTCGTAGACGCAGTTACTGCAGTAACGGAGCAGTGTAAGAGCCTCCCTGATTTTCCTTTAGCTGTTAAGTCTGCGTGGGGTTCTCATATTACGATCGCACGCTTTTTAGAGAAGCATTCTCCTTCTGATCTCGCTGCTTTCTTTAAAGAGATGGAACATGCCCACGTATTAGGAACAAGCCTACCCGAGGCAATCGATGTTGGTTATTTTTCTGTGGATAAGACTGGCTTTTTCTTAGAAACGTATGAACGGTTTCCGTTAGCTTGAAGTTTTGAGATGGGACTGATCTTAGAGAAAGAGATCAATCTTTTCCTAACTTTTCGAGAATCACTTTTTGGCGGTCGTGTCCTCCATAATTGGTCTTCACGGTCTCTGATCTCATGGCTTGAACAAAAGTTTCTTTAAGTCTTTCTCTATCCCCGGTAAAGGAAGGAGCAATAGAAAGCATGGCGTGACTGAGAGAATGCATCGATGTACCTTGTTGACTAATGACATCAGCACCGGCTTCTTCTAACATTAGCCAGAGGTAGTCAGCGGGATGTGATGCTGCGTAGTTTAGAACGACTTGGCGGTTATCCAAGAGGCCGCTGATCGTCTGAAATACTCCTCCACAAACTCGGTCTTTTGTGGTCACACCAATTTCATTGTAAAAACCTGCTTGAATGAGAGATAATTCTGCATCTAGAGAGTCTGGTGTCATCCACCCCGATTCGAGAAGGATATTTCTTTGAGCTGGATTTGGAGGAAGTACAACTTTTTTGTGGGAATACTGGTCTTTACTTGTTTGGGGTAAGGTTACTGCATACGTTCCTCTAGTCTTCTCTGCAACGACCACTATTCTTGGGTTTGCAAAGGGCAAATACCCTGCAGCCATTATTTGTTGATCATCCTGACGAGTATGGATGACTCCACTAACACCAACAAAATTGAGGTTTACTCCTCCTACCATTGGATTTATGCTGCCGTCTAAATCATCAAACAGCCCAGCATATTGCCAAGAACTCGGTTCTTCAAAAGGCATTTTCTCTTCCGATCTAAATTTAATAGCAGCTGCTTTTAGGTTATTATTAACATACCTAACTATCGTCTTCCCACTCGTCTCGTCAAGTATGCCCACTGTAGACCCATCAGATTTAATAGCTTGTCTCTCTCCGGCACGGTGTTGGTTTCGGAGAATTGCCTGCCCTCCCAAGAATGAAGCTGTAGCGAGTACAACTGCTTTGTCATTGATATCCAAAGTCGTCAAATAATCTTCCAGTCTTTTCGGATTCATCATAATCTTTCTTATTTTGAAAATCGGTTTATAAATCTATTGAAATTTTTAAACCGATTTTTTAGGGATAATAACACTAGCTTTGCTATTCTATTTCGTGCTAATCATTACTTTCGGAATGATCGACTCTTTTCTGCTGTTCGGTTTGACTATATTTTTCAGGTTATGAAATAATTTCTTAACGACCATTCCCGGACCGATTAACGTAAGCATGTAAGGGATATTCAAGGGCTCCCTCAAAGCTAACATAAAGTACTCTTTGAGTACGAATTTACTGAAGTTGAAATTTTTTAATTCTTTAGGAGTATAAGCCCTTTCCCCATTGCTATAATTTTTAGGTAATAGTCCGTCCGCAATTTCTCCTTTAGCTACAAGCTCGTCATATATTGGCGTACCGGGCAGTGGCTGAAAATTATTTAAGAAAAAGAAATTAAATTTACACTCTCGAATTAATTTTACAGTCTCTTTAATATCTTCTATTGTCTCTCCAGGATAACCAATAATAAATGCGCCATGGATTTTCAGACCTACTTGTTGAATGATCTTAACTTTTTCTAGTATTGCTTGTGGATCTAAGTCTTTATGCATCAGGTCTAACACTCTCCTGGAACCACTTTCAGGTGCTACCAAAAGATGTTCCCAGCCCGCGTCTTTCATCAACTGAATTAATTCTAAATCTGTTCTTTGCGCCCTAATCGCATTGGGCGTTCCAAACGTAAGACCTTTTAAATTTAGTTTAATCATCGCCCGGCAAAATTCTTTAGCGTATTCTTTATGAAATGTAAAATTATCGTCGATGATGTTGATTTGCCTAATCCCTTTTTCAGAATACAAATATTTCACCCATTTGACCATATATTCTACTGAGTGCATCCGTATTATCTTTCCATTTTGGAGAGGAGCAGAACAGAAGCCACATCTATAAGGACAGCCTCGAGTTACCCACACTGGCGCATTGTACTTATGTGTTGTGTTAAACCGATACCCTCCTTTAATATAACGATCGAGTTCCATCCATTCATAATCGGGTATCTTGATAACATCGACATTTCTCTCCCGCTCCATTTCATTCTTCATAAGACTCCCATCATTCAACTTGTAAACTAAACCTTTTACTTTTGACCAGTTTGGATTATCTTTCTCTAACTCCTCTAAGAATATGGGGAATGACAACTCCGCTTCACCTCTAAACAGGAAATCAACAAAGTTGTGATTTATCGCAGAATCCGGGTAAGAAGAAGCATGGGCTCCACCAAGAACGGTCGTAATGTTGGGATCGATTGATTTCGCTATTTTAAGGATTTGGAGAGTTTCCTCGTAAGTTGGCGACCAGCACGACGTACCAATAACCTCTGGTTTGAACTTCTCTAGGAATTCTGTGAATTCATTAGACGATGCTGTAATATTTTTAAAAGCACAGTCCAGTAGTTTTACGTCGTGCTTCTTACTATCAAGATTGCTCTTTAAGTATCCCAAAGCGAGCGGCATAACGTAACTAGCATCAAAGCCATTTGGCCAGATCAATGCGATTTTCATTTTCAGGCAGTAAATGAAGTCTGAGCGTATAAATATGTTTTGGGGTCACTGGGGGGGGGGTACTATCATCTAGTTTCAAAAAATTTAAGAACAGAACTGCATCTGAAAGAAAAATGGGAAAGAAGTATAAAATAGTTTATGATAAGAAGAACTGTATTGGTGGTCTAATCTGTGTGGATATCGCTCCTGAATTTTGGCGAATGGATGGTGCAGTTGCAACTATAAATAACCAGAAAGCTACAAAAGATAAAGATAAAGAAGAACTCATTTTCGATGAAAAAGATTTGTCCCATAATTTAGAGGCCGCAGAGGGCTGTCCCGTTGCCGTTATTAAGATCATTGATCTGGAAACAGGGGAACAACTCTATCCAAAAGAGTGACTTATTTTTCACAATGTTTCTCTATACTTCTTTTTCAATGCACCATCTTGCTATATGGATGGTAAAGCAACGAATCAAAATATTCCTGCCAATAAACAAGTTCTTGATAATCAGTCGAGCTAAATAAAGAGATGAATTTGTCTACTTCAAAAGTGACAACTTTCTTTCCTTCTTTGATCAGCTCGTTAATTGCGGTAAGGAACGAGTTTGCTGTGAACTTGGTGTACCCGTCTTCATGGGCAAGATTCATGTTTTGTTTAATGGAGCGGAAGAGGTCGGAGGAACGACGGTAGATTGCTGTTCCGGTAAACGCCTCGTCGCGGTCAGGATGCTCTGAGATGGTTGTCTTTTCACAAATTTGCTCGACTCGACCATCTTTTATTTTGAGATAGGAATGGTTAGTGGGATCGCGCAAGATACATTCGTGGTGAGTAAACGATAATAGTACTACGTCGATGTCTTGTTTTTCGAGGAGGTGTGAAAGACGGCGTTCATCATAATCTAAGAGATAGGTGTTCCCTGAAACACAGACAGGAGTGTTCTGATCAATATGTTCTTCTGATTTTAAGATTGTCGCTGAATTTCCGGCTGTCTTCTGTTCGAGGAGGATGATCTCCGGTTGATGAAAGACTTTTTGCAAGAGGTTTTTGATATTGTATTTCTGCTCGTGCTCTTGCAGGCAGATGAAGATATTTCTAACTCCTTTGGGGTATGAGGTTACTGTTGAATTGATGAGCGGACGATTGAGCAGGGGGATAAGAAAGTTGGGTGTATCAAATCCTAAATCTTTGAAGTCGCGCTTATCGCTGGCAAGGGGAAAGATGTTGGTTGTTTTGATGTTGACGTTGTTGAAGCCGACGATCTGACCAGCACGTTTGAAGAAGAATTCTGACCAGAATTTGTAGGTTTCATAATCTCGCGGTGTTCCCCAGCAGATAAATTTCTCTACTTCGTAGCACAAGACGGGTAAGCCGTCGCTGATCATAAGGGTGTACGGCAGCGTGATGTATGCTTCTCCTTTGGCATTCATTCCCAGCCCCATCACTTTTTCAGCATACTTTTTGAACATTGCTCCGGTCTTGAAATAATATGTACCTGTGGAAGCATGATCTTCCAGGCGGTTGTTGGAGAATGGTTCTTTCTCACGGAGTTCGGTGACTTGGTTGTCTTTGTTAATTTTCAGATAGGCGTAGTACGTATCGCCTAACGATGCAGGATGAAAGCCACGGAACGAGGGGATCGCTCCTGCGCAAGAGGAAGCACGTATGGTCTGGAGAAAGTGAAGATAATTCCATTTCATCGTAAAATCGCAATAATTAACAATCACTTCTTCATCGTCTTTGATAAGATTAAATACCGTCTTGCAGGTATAGATCGGTCCGCCAACAATCTGTTCATTTGTTACGGAAATTATCTTATGTTTTTGAGCGATGTTGGAGAGGACCTGCCGCATCGGTGTTTTCTGGAGATGTTCTTCATTACAGATAAAGATAAATTCATCATCTGGGGAGAAAAGGTTGACGACATGTTCAATCATCGGCCGGCCATCAATCTCGACGAGGGGCTTCGGACCGTGGAACGCAGCATCGTTATAGCGCTTGCCTTTTCCCGCCATGGGTATGATGATTTTCATGTTGACCACAACTCCGGCTTTTTGGTGAGGACAGCATCGATAGTTATTCCTTTTGCTCCTAGTTTTTTCTTGTACGCTGCGATCTGATTTTCTCGGTTTAATAATTCAGGTGAGACCAGGCATATTTTATATCCCGCTTCTTTGAGTTGTTGGGACATTTTGCCGTTTAGTGGCAGTTTTGTTTTTCCCTCGGTCTTGGTCATTACATCAACAAATACCCACGTGAACTGGCCGGGGAACGCACGGGCATATTCTAGGCACGTCTTGACTGATTCGAAAGGAGATAAGCGGGTAGATAATCCTGCGATGTTCTGTTTGGCGAGTTTTGTGAGGAAGGGCGGCGCGACATCCAAGAGGAAATAAGCTTGTATCTGATATTTCTCCATCAATTCGATAACCCGCTTTTCAATACCTTCGCTTTTGATATTGAGGATAAGGAAAGCGTGTTTATAGTGTTTCAACCATTCTTCAAAATCTTCTCCTGGGGTAAATGGGTCGTGATGAAGAATCAGCTTATTTCCTTCCGGCCTGATATCAATTTCTACGCCGTACTCTACCAGCGTACTTTTCAGATCTTCAATCGTATTCACGCGATGTTTGATGATGAGCATTTTATCTTTTGATTTCCTCTTCGATCTTGTTTTTTAACGGGAGAAGTTCATCTCTCTGTTTTAAGATATCGAGATTGTTATTGAAGCCTTCTTTGTTGAACAGGCCGGCGCTCCCACCCACAAAGACTTCTACTCCGCGTTCGCTGAGCAGCCGTAGGGTTTTTGCATTGATCGCTCCATCGGCAGCTAATTTGGGAATGTGTTCTTTTCCCGCGGTGAGCTGTTGGAATTGCTCAATCTTGTGCAAGACTGATTGTTCGAATTTCTGGCCGGCAAATCCGGGGCGGACGGTCATGAACATAAAATAATCTACTCTTTCGATATAGGGCAAGACTTTCTCTAAAGGTGTGTCCGGGTTGATCACTAATCCTACCTCTAAACCCTCGCGCTTGATAAAATCGATAATGTAATGCGGATCTTCAGAAGATTCGATGTGAAAATAAATTATATTTACCCCAGCTTCTTTTAACTTAAGGATATACTTTGATGGCTTGCGTACCATCAGATGGGCATCAAATTTCTTGTGTGTTACGGTCCTTAATTCTTTGATGAGGTCGATATTCAAAGCGATGTTTTCGACGAAATCGCCATCCATGATATCAAAATGGAACATATCGATTCCCGATTTTAACAAAGAATGAACGTCACGATAGAGATGAAGCTGGCTCGCACACATCAAAGAGGCAGTGATAACGACCATCTTTAAACTAGGCCCTTGCTCTTTTATATAGATTATGAAAGACGAAAAAGGGATGTTGTTCTCTTTATTACTCATGCTTTTTGTTATATTTTAGGGGTGAATCCTGGACATATTCAAAGAAAGGATACTTTAACGCGAGATATGCTTTCTGTAATTCTTTCCCGAGATATGCTGCATGATCTAGAAGGGATACATAACCATTGTCAATCATTTTATACATTATACTTTCTGGATCTGGACCAGTGATCACTCTGACTAATTTGTTCTCCGGAGTGCAATGTCCGACCTCTAAAGAATTGTTTTCTTTGTTAATGCGAATAAGGAAATATCCTTTTTGGTCTAGCTTCCATTTCTGTTGGAAACCCGTGGCATCAAGTTCTTCTTTAACGTCTTCAGCAATGTTAAACCAGCGTCCTTTCATGTTTTCTTACCTTGCTCTCTACGAGTTTAACAATATATTTATATATCTTTTGTAATTATTTACGTTTATGGTGGATATTATCCTTCTTCAACCAAAGTGCGGGGTTTGGGATGTCATGGGAGTAAGGACTCCTACCGGGATGCTTAGCATCGCAGCCGCTCCGGTTAGTGAAGGTTATGATGTTGTTCTGATCGATCAAAGAATACGATTTGATTGGAAAGAGGAAGTTAAGAAGCATATTGCTCTCGGCGCCAAGATCGTTTGTCTCACGACAATGGTTGGTGAACAAATCTTGAATATGATGGAAGCTTCTGCGTTTATTAAATCAGTGAGCAAAGATGTTCTTGTTGTTCTTGGTGGGAGCTGGGCACAGATCGAGCCAGAGATGTGTTTACAGGATAAGCATATCGATGTTGTCTGCTCAGGTGAAGGTGATTATCTTTTATTCGATTTGATGAAGTATCATGAGAAAAAGATTGGGCTTAATGAAATTAAAGGGATTGTCTACCGTTTGCCTGACGGAGTGGCGAAACATACACTTCCCCGCCCGCCAATTAAGAATTTAGACACATTACCTCCCATTCCTTACCATCTCATCGACTTGAAAGATTATGCTGCCGTTGGATTTCGTCCGGATAGATCATCAATGGCGTTGATTACGAGTAGAGGCTGCCAATTTCGATGTACATTCTGTTCCATTGTTACTCTTTCGAAGGGGACGGATGAAGAGGGGCAACCGATCTCGAATTCTTGGCGAGGATATTCGGTAGAACGATTGATGAGAGATTTGATGTACCTTGATGATACTTACCAGATCAAAGATTTTTATTTTAATGATGATCTGATTTCGGGAAGCAATCAGCGACTCATCGACTTCATCGATGCACTGGCACAGGCAAATGAGCAAGGCCGTGATTGGAATTGGGGTACGGCGGGGATCCGAGCAGACCATATCCTCCGCTTGCCGGAGAGCAGTATTGAGAAATTGATGAAGAGTGGTTGCAGAAACTTAGACATTGGAGTAGAGTCGGGGAATCCGCGAATGCTTAAAGTCATCAAGAAAGATACTACTCCAGAGATTATCCGGAAAGCAAATCAACGTCTTAACAAGTACCCGATCATCCTCAAGTATACGTTTATGGGAGGATTTCCGACGGAAACTGAAGAAGAATTCCTAGACACACTGCGCTTCCGCAGGACTCTTCATGAGGAAAATGAATATGCAACATGTCCGATTTTCTTCTATACGCCTTTCCCTGGGACGGAAATGTTCTCGCTAGCGATAACTGAAGGGTTCCATCCTCCATTATCTCTTAAAGGGTGGGCTGATTTTAATTATAATACCTGGTATCATAAGTATCCTTGCTGGCTTTCCAAACGCAAGATCCGTCTGGTCGAGAATGCAGTATTCCTTTCTTATTTTTCGAACAAGAAATTGTTATACAAGTTTCCAAATCCACTGATGCGTTCTCTCTTCAAATTGTATTACCCAGTCGCTAAGCTGCGCTACGACCATAATTATTATGGATTCATGATCGAGAAATATGGTGCTGATCTTTTAGGCTATGTCAACAATAAGCTGAATATTTTTAATCGGATCCAGAAGAGGAAGAAGACATCCGCCGCTTGATCTCTGCTTATCATCCATTTCTCAGACCTCTATTTGATAGACAATATATTCTTTATTTTGAAAGCTCATGGGGAAAGATAATTTTCTAGTTTGTTTACTGGATTCAAATACGGCATATGAGACATTATATCTTTCTTTAATGTGAAGAAGATCATCCTCTTCGAGCGTATCGTAGCCATTTGTAACTTCTTCTATCCGATCCCTCTGGGGATCGAGGTTTTTTTTATTACTGACCGCACTGATCCTTGCAAACCATTCAATCACTCCTTGGTCGGTGTAGGGGTGGATCCTATCGACAACGATTGCACGATCTGTTTTAAGACGGAAAGATAGCATTAATGGGGGGGTGAGAATGATGGCATCAGATGGTGTTGCTGTCTTGATGTAGGAGAATAATTCTTTTGTGTCTTGGTCAAATGTATACTCTCTCTCTAATGGATGATCAATAATCAGGAAAATCAGGGAAGCGATGAGGACGAAACCGATTACTTTCTTTCTTTGTTTCTCATGTTGGATAAAGCTGAAGGAACAGCAATATAAGATCACCGGCAAGAAGATGTAGGCAAGAGCGGTATGAAAAAAAGAAGGCAAAAAGCTTGTTATTGCTAGATTCATGTTACGGATAAGCACAGTACCAGCTATTATCGCGAGAGAACCGACCCAGAGAAAGAGGATTTTTTCTCTCCAGAGTATTTTCAGAATATCTTTCTTTAACTTGCGGCTGACAAATTCGTGAGCGATAAAGAGGAGTGAGCCGCAAAAGAGGGTGATAGGAGAGATTAGGGTTAAAGGGAAGGCTCCATAAAATGTTTTTTCTAATGGGTTTGTGGAATTTTTGATTTTTGTGTAGATGTAGTTTCCGATGAAAATATATTCCATGATATTAAAGATGATTGTTGCTCGGAAGAGTTGCATCTTAACTACCGGGCTGAAGGTGATCACTTCTACAAAGAAATAACCGACAAAACAGATCATGCCGATGACGATCATCCATTGATAGACTATGTTCTTCTTCTCTTTAGGTAGGCGATATTCACTCAGGCTGATTAAAAAGACAATCCCTAAGAGGATGAACGTGGCATATTTGAGGACACTCCAGGTCGAAGGGACGATGTGACCAGCATGGGCAAACCAACCGATAATTTCTGAGGAATAGATCGATTCTTCTTTATTGCTGGTCTTGATGTTGGAGAGGACTAGCGGGATTATCGTCAAAGCGTAGAAAGCATAGAAGATCAATGATTTACCCAGTGCCTTTACTTTCTCTTTCCAAAGATATGCTTTTGAGAGAAAAATCCGGCCGATAATCAATGCATAGCCAATGGTTCCCATGACTGGTTGGATCAATGAAGAGATGCCGACCATCAAAAAAGCGAGGCTATTTTTCTTTCGGAGGTGTAAGTTGAGCGCGATGATGACAAAAGACCAGCCAATCGTCGCTGGTGTTAAGATCAGCTTCGTTAGATCTGTTTCATCAAGCGAAAGGCTGATCGCGATATAACTGATTGTTGTGATCAAGAAACTTTTTTCATGGTTTTCGACAAAATACAACGCTAAGTAGTAGAGAGAGAGATACAAGAGGAGGTAAATTATAATATAGATGATGAATTCGATGCTTTGAATACTTCCCGTGATCAGGCTTAGAAACATGATACTCTTTAGATAATATGTTCTAGCATCGAATTGGCTGACGCTATTGGTGTACCAATCATTTTTCAAATAATCCTGATTTTCAAGACGGTACAATTTGGGGTGTACTTGTTCGTGGACTCCTGTTTCATATTCTCCGTAGCGTAGTGTTGCATTTGCTAGAAGAAAGATACTCAGTACGAGGAGATAATAGGCCTGTTTTTTCATGTTTTGATGGCAAGGAGGGCTTGATACATCTCTTCAACCTGTTTTTTACTGTCGTACAATCTTGCGGTTTCTATCCCGCGGAGACCCATTTTTCTTGCCTGTTCTGGATGGTTCATGATGTCCTCAATTTTTTCTTTTAATTCTTTGCTGTCTTTAGGTTTGATGAGGAAGCCTTCTTGCTGGTCTTTTACGATCTCGGGGATGCCGTAAATATTCGTCGCAATGATGGGTTTCCCACAGGCCATGGCCTCCAACAAGACGTTCGGGAATGATTCCACCAACGTGGGGAGGACGAGGAGGTCGTGTTGATTGATTGTTCTCGGGATCTCTTTCTGTGGTATTCTTCCATAAAAGTGAGCATAGGGATATTTTTGTGTGAGCTCTTTACGCAAGGGGCCGTCACCAACGATGCTGAGTGTTATCTTCTCTGTCAAGCCTTTTGTTGCTTCGAAGAGATATTCTAAGCCTTTTTCGAGATTAAGGTTACCAATGTATACCACATTTAATTTTTTTGGATCTATTCTCTCGATTTCGAGAGGCTTGAAAAGAGTGGTATCGATTCCGTTGTAAATTACTCTGTAGCGATGGGGGACTCTCTGCTGGACAACGGCTTTTGAGTTGTAGATGACATAATCGCTATTCCTAATAATTAGCGGGCGGATGATTTTTACGGCAATACTTTTCGCTAAGGCAAGAGGAGAAGTTAGTTCATATTTCCAAGGACTGCCGATACGGATGAAAAGAGGCACTTTCTTTATTTTTTTGAGGAGCACCCCCATCAATCCTCCCAGAAAATAATCGTTGCTGTAGATCAGTGATAGCTCTTTGATGTCGGGTATTGCTCTCAACCAATCTCTATATTTCCCGCTGATATAAGTGATGTTTCCTTCTGTTTTTTGATATCTCTCTCCGTAGCAAATGATGATTATTTCAGAGAATTCTGGTCTGAGGCGTTGGATAATTGATGCATGAATAGAATTTCTGACCGTATTCTCAGAAGAGAGAACGGTATAAACAAGCTTCCTCTTTTCTTCTTTGAGATTATTCCTCATCTTTTTAGTTGATATACAGATTTTTATACCTCTTAGTGATAGTTTCCCACTTGAAATTAATTATTTTTAAGAGATAGTTCTTTTTTTTGTCTTCTATTCCCTCGTCTTGGAGTAATTTTTGAACAGCCATTTTGTATCCCCCCTCTTTAACCCGATACCCTTCTCTTCCATTATCAATCAAATCCGGCGTACACCCCTCATCCGTCGCCACGACCGGCAATCCAGACGCCATTGCTTCCATGACCACGCCGGGCAAGCCTTCCCCCTCAGAGGGAAGGAGCAGAACATCCGCTAATCTCATGAATTCAGGGATATCTTTTCTTCCGCCGGTGAAGATGATCTGATCTTTGTATTTTTCCGCGACAAGCTTTTTGAACATATTTTCTCCATGAGCATCGCCGACGATCAGTGTCTTGATGTTCATCCCTTCATCCAACAACTGGGAGCTGATTGTAACAACTTTGTCCGTACCTTTTCTTTTGGTAAGCATTCCCACAAAGAGAATAACTTTTTCATCTTTTATCCCAAACTCTGCTTTCAACGCTTCTACTTTCTTTTCCGAAATGTTCTGGAAGCGCGACAGGTGAATTCCCGTCGGGATGACCCGCAGTTTGTGAAGCGGTACGCCGGCTTTTTTGGCGTAGGGCAGCATCGCTTCACCGTACGTCGTCATTGTTTTGGGGATCTTAAAGAGGAAGCGGGCAAAGAGTTGAGTATACATCTTAAATGCCGGTGTCAGCCAGCGCGGTTCTTTTGGCTGATAAGAATAGCCGACAAAACCGTCAGTAGTCAAGATTACTTTTTTTCTGTTTCCAGTGAGAAGAGCATAAAGAAGCGGGAAGACCGAGAGAGGATAATAATATTCCCAGATATGAACATGATCATTCTCTTTGAAGATTTTTCGCGTTGTTCTCCAGAGGACAACAATGTTCGGAAAAGAATAGCGCAGCGGGGAGAAATACCATGATCTTACCGGAAAGCGGGTTATTTGATTTTTTCCTATGCGATCATTGGCGATCCAATTTTTTGTTGGGCAATCAGCACTGAGGGGAAAAACGACGCTCACCTGATGGCCTTCTTTGGCGAGAATTTCAGAAAGCTCAGCAATCGGGCGGCGAATATTGTTGGTTGGGTTGATGTAACAGATTTTCATCGTGATTCTCCAGTTTGCACATTTACTCCGCAACTTATTTAAATAGATTTGTGAAAGAAGGCTTCATGTTATTCAGTCAGCAACGAATTACACCCCGCTGGGATGATTTGGCTGCCGCTTTCTTTCCGCAGCCGATATCATCACTGCATCGTTCAGTGGAACTTCCGTATCATTATTGGACTGGTTCAGGGAGAGAAGCGTTACGCCTTGTTTTGTCACATTGTCGTGTTGAAAAAGGTGTACACAAAATTGGCGTCCCTGCTTTCACTTGTCAGGTAGTGCTGGATGCTGTTCGTCGAAGTGGCTGCGTTCCTGTTTTTTATGATTGTGGTGTGGTTGTCGACCTTGTCGAGATCATGCGTGTTTTACCGCAGGTCGATGCCCTGCTGATCGTTTATAATCTTGGATTTGTACCAGAGATGGGCGTTATTGCTACGGCATGCAAGCGTCGGAATGTTCTTTTAATCGAAGATTGTGCACAGGCGTTAGGAGCGCGCTGGGAAAATAAGCTCGTCGGCGGTTTTGGTTCGTATGCGATCTATTCTTTTGGGATAAGCAAGAATATCGGCTTTTGCGGTGGTTTGATTGCCAGTAAAGAAAAGATGACGATTCCACGCCTGCCTTCCCTGCCTTCTCGCTATGTCCGCGAAGCAGCGATCAGGACTTGTGCAGCACTTTTCTTCTTTTCTCCGTTTCTGTATCGTTTTTTCCGGCCGCTGTTGCGTGAAGAGTTGCTGCAGAAGCCCGAACCATTGACCTATGGCCATTCGTCGTATGCACGGCGCGTAGTTCTCCATCAATGGCGACGATACGACAGAATGTTAGCCGTGCGGCGGAGGAATGCCATCTTTCTCAAAGAGAAACTGATCTCCAGCGTTCCTCTCTTGCGAGGAAATATTCACGATGCGGGGCTGTATCTTGTCCTTTTAGAGAAAGATCGAACTATCGTACAGCAGGCATTGGAAAGAAGGGGGGTGGAGTTTGGAGTGATGAGGACATTCCACTGTTTTGAGAGAGGGAATCATAAAGCATTTCATGCTGAACAAGAGCATCTGACACTGGCATTATATCGTCCCAGAAAAGAAATCAAGAAAATAATCACGATCTTAAATGAATATTATGGTGACCAACGATAATGAATCTTTCTCGTTCTTTACGAAAGGGAATAATTCTGATGGTTCTGTGTACTTTATTTACTGCTTTTGGGCAGCTCTTTTTCAAATTCGGTGCCCGTTCTTTCTCTTTTAATCTTCAAGGCATCTTGTTTAATTATCCTCTTTTGATTGGTTTCTTTTTCTATGGGGTCGGCTCATTACTGCTAATTTTTGCACTACGACAAGGCGATCTCTCTCAATTATATCCATTTATTGCCCTTACTTTTGTTTGGGTATTAATCATTGCAGTTGCTGTTTTTCATGAATCTTTCAATAGTTTTAAGATTGCAGCAATCATTCTTATTTTTTTTGGGATTATTTTTATTGGAGGGAGCGGGAATTAGCGTTATGGTTAGTAATCTGGGCATAGGAATCAGTCTAACAGTACTAAGCACATTTATCGGAGCTATTGGAGCGCTCTTCCTCAAGATTTCCATTTCTCAAAGAACAACGCGCACTTTCTTGTTACTATCACCTTACCTCTGTGGCGGTCTTGTCTGTTATGGATTCTCTGCTCTCCTCTTTGTTTTCGCACTGCGTTTTGGAGATCTTTCATTCCTCTACCCTTTTGCAGCGCTAAGTTATATCTGGGTTGCTTTCTTATCTGGTTATTTCCTCCAAGAGAAAATTACTTCTTATCGCTGGTTAGGGATGATTTTAATTGTAATCGGAATTTTCTTGCTGGGGGTGGGTGCAACAATTTGAAGATCGAATTCTTATCCTCAGTTGATCAGCGTATTTTCTCTTTCCTTAATCGAAATGCTCATCTTTTTTTTCACACTTCCGCGTATGCTGAATTCATCTCTTCGGCATTTTCCTGCCGTTATCTCTTTGCGGCGGCCATAGACGGTGATGAAGACAGTGATGAAGTGAAGACAATCCTCCCTTTTGTGGAGGTAAAGAGCTTATTATTTGGCAACCGTATCCTTTCCACGGCCTATCTGGAATACGGCGGTTTTGCCGGTGAGAAAGAAGGTGTCGCACCGATCGTAGATGCACTGCGTGAAAAATACGGCAGTACTTTTGATGATCTGGAAATCCGCGGCGGGATGGAAGAGTTTGATGCTCCTTTATCAGCGGTGATGGTGAAGAAAAATATCTACAAGCGGTTTGTGTTAAAATTAGGAAGTGAGGAAGAGGTTTGGAATAATATCCAGAAATCAAAACGAAAAGCGATCAAGAAAGCAGGAGATCTAGTGGAAGTAAAGGACATCTCTGTTTCTGAGATTGACATGCTTTATGACCTCTACGTCAAAAATATGCGACATTTCGGTAGTCCTTGTTATGGTATTGATTATTTCAGACAATTTTATCTTAAACTAGTTAACAAAAAGTTAGGTAAAATCCTGGGGGCGTATGACAAAAGTACGGGGAAATTAATTGCTGCGCTCTTTGGTCTTTGTTATCGTGATCGTGTTCATATTATCATTGCTATCTCTGATCCTACGTTCCAAGAGTTACGCTCAAATGATGCGGTCCATTGGGAATGTATTCGTTGGGCCTGTGTGAATAATTTTGTTTGGTTTGATTTTGGCAGAGTCCGTGAAGAATCCGGCCAATTTGAATACAAACAGAAATGGGGGCCGCTGCTCATGGATCTGCCTTCTTATTTCCAGATGTGGAATGGAAAAGAAGTGCCGATTGTCGATCCTCATCAGGCGAAATATCGATTTTTTGTTGCGGTTTGGAAAATGCTGCCGTTATGGCTGACGAAGAAGATTGGACATCGTTTGAGGAAAGAATTGGGGATTTAATGTTAGTCTGCTTTTGACCGCATTTCGTTTTCCATCCACGCTCTACACCCCAGCCATTTCCCGCCACATCTTTCAATATACCTCTCGAAAATTGTCCATGCTTTCTGTCCGCAGTTGTGGGTGAGCAGAGCATTTCCTGTCAAGTCTGTTTTTTTCAGGAATTCCCAGGGGTGAAGATAGAACAGGTAAGGCTTGGGAAAAGAACGTGAAATGGGATGAAATAATTTGAGGTAAGGCATTCCCGAATTAACTAAAGGATACACAAAATTCGGGAATGCC